>Ga0172378_10003054_pt1 | contig 15708 bp, 8 predicted proteins | sample GrowelOW332metaG_FD_119755 | JGI IMG/M metagenome (GOLD analysis project Ga0172378, IMG submission 119755) | Groundwater microbial communities from an aquifer near a municipal landfill in Southern Ontario, Canada - Pumphouse #3_1 metaG | ecosystem: Environmental > Aquatic > Deep subsurface >... | reverse complement strand
CTACCTGAAGTAATCGTACGCAATGCGGTAACATATCCGAACATCTCTGACAAAGGCACTTTAGCTTTCACGATACGTGCACCTGAACGGCTAGTCTCCATACCTTCAACTTGACCACGACGTTTGTTCAAGTCACCGATAACATCACCCATATTCTCTTCCGGAGTAACAACCTCCAACTTCATGATAGGCTCCATCAAAACTGGCTTAGCTTTAGCACATGCCTCTTTGAATGCAAGATTAGCACAAATTTCGAAAGACAACTGGTCTGAATCGACAGGATGATAAGAACCATCCACAACAACAACTTTCAACTGCTCTACTGGGAATCCAGCCAAAACACCATTCTTCATTGCTGCCGTGAAACCTTTTTGGATAGATGGAATGAACTCCTTAGGAATATTTCCGCCCTTCACCTCATCCACAAACTGCAAGCTACCAACAAAACCCTCATCTACAGGACCAACCTTAACGAAGATATCGGCATACTTACCACGACCTCCTGATTGTTTCTTGTAAACCTCTCTATGATCAACCGTTCGAGTGATAGTTTCCTTGTAATTAACTTGAGGACGACCTTGATTACACTCTACTTTGAACTCTCTTCTCAAACGATCGATAATGATATCCAAGTGAAGCTCACCCATACCAGAAATAACCGTCTGTCCTGATTGTTCGTCCGTTTTAACTGTAAATGTAGGATCCTCTTCCGCCAACTTCGCCAAGCCATTGCCCAATTTGTCAATATCTTTCTGAGTTTTAGGCTCAATTGCGACACCAATAACTGGATCAGGGAAGTCCATTGACTCCAATACCATGTGATCAGCTTCCTCCTCACCGCACAATGTATCACCTGTACGGATATCCTTGAAACCAACACCTGCACCGATATCACCGGCGGCGATAACCTCTACTGGATTCTGGTGATTAGAATGCATCTGGAACAAACGAGAGATTCGCTCCTTCTTTCCTGAACGGGTATTGAATATATATGATCCCGCATCAATCTTTCCTGAATAAACACGGAAAAAACATAGACGACCTACATATGGGTCTGTAGCGATCTTAAATGCCAAAGCACAAAGAGGCTCATTCTCATCAGGATGTCTTACTACCTTCTTGTCTGCATCATCAATCGCAGAACCTATAATCTCCGGAGTATCCAATGGACTAGGAAGATAAGTACAAACCGCATCCAACATGGTCTGAACACCCTTGTTTTTGAATGAAGATCCACATATGACGGGATAGATGCTCATTGACAAAGTGCCTTTACGGATAGCCACACGGATTTCATCTTCCGTGATCTTAGACGGATCATCGAAGAATTTTTCCATAAGCACATCATCGCACTCAGCAACCGTCTCCAACATTTTTCCTCTCCATTCATTGGCCTCATCAACCAGGTTTGCAGGAATTTCCTCTATTGAGTATTCTGCACCCATCGTCTCGTCATGCCAAAGGATAGCCTTCATCGTAATCAAATCCACGACTCCTTTGAAAGACTCTTCCGCTCCAATAGGAATTTGGATAGGACATGGAGTAGCTCCAAGAACGGTCTTGATTTGAGAAACGACATCAAAGAAATTAGCACCCGAGCGATCCATCTTATTTACGTAGCAAATACGAGGAACGTTATATTTGTCTGCCTGACGCCAAACCGTTTCAGACTGAGGTTCAACGCCTCCTACTGCACAGAATGCGGCAACAGCTCCATCCAAGATACGTAAAGAACGCTCTACCTCTACGGTAAAGTCAACGTGTCCTGGAGTGTCAATCAAGTTTATCTTATATTTATTGTCTGCATACTTCCAATATGTAGTTGTTGCAGCAGATGTAATAGTGATACCCCTCTCCTGCTCCTGTGCCATCCAGTCCATAGTGGCAGCTCCATCATGAACTTCACCGATCTTATGAGTCAGACCTGTGTAGAACAAGATACGCTCGGAGGTTGTTGTCTTACCGGCATCAATGTGGGCCATGATACCGATATTTCTTGTATAATGTAAATCCGCTTTAGCCATGATTTATATAATATGATATTGGTTGAAAATTAGAATCTGAAATGAGCAAAAGCACGGTTTGCCTCTGCCATCTTGTGCATATCTTCCTTACGTTTGAATGCACCTCCCTGATTATTAAATGCGTCAGTTATTTCAGCTGCCAATTTGTCGGCCATTGTCTTTCCTGCTCTTTTTCTTGAGAAGATGATAAGGTTTTTCATTGAAATAGACTCCTTTCTCTCAGGACGGATCTCTGTTGGAACCTGGAATGTTGCACCACCTACACGGCGTGACTTTACTTCTACCTGTGGAGTAATATTTTCCAATGCCTTTTTCCATATCTCCAATGGGGTCTTTTCCTCATTAGGAAGTTTAGATTTCACACTATCCAATGCCGTATAGAATATGTCATAAGCGACACTCTTCTTACCGTCATACATCAAATGGTTAACAAAACGACTAACCATTACTTCGTTAAAAACCGGATCTGGTATTATAACCCGTTTTTTAGGCTTTGCTTTCCTCATTTTTTTTAATTTTCCGTTTTTGTTTTGGTTGCTCTTTCGCTTCAATGGCTTCGCCAAGCCATTTACTCAACCTTCATCTGCTACCAGTAAAACTCAAACTACGTTTTTTACTTTTTTACTAAAATCTCATTGTTAGAATTACTTCTTGCCCTTTGCTGCTGGAGCTGCCTGTCCTGGCTTTGGTCTCTTAGCTCCGTACTTAGAACGACGTTGAGTACGAGCGTTTACGCCAGCAGTATCAAGAGTTCCGCGAACGATATGGTATCGTACACCTGGAAGATCCTTTACACGACCACCACGAACCAATACGATGGAGTGTTCCTGCAAGTTATGTCCCTCTCCAGGAATGTACGCATTAACCTCTTTCTGATTGGTCAAACGAACCCTCGCTACCTTACGCATGGCTGAGTTAGGCTTCTTTGGAGTCGTTGTATAAACCCTTACACAAACGCCTCGTCTCTGTGGACAAGAATCCAATGCAGGAGACTTACTATTATCTACCTGATTAGACCTTCCTTTTCTAACTAATTGCTGAATTGTAGGCATTTTACTACTTTTTAATCCTTTTAAAATTTATAATTTATTAAATACACTCTTTCCGTAAGAGGCTGCAAAAATATTCATTTATTTTCAAAATATCAACATTTTAGGTTTTTTTTTCTCTCTGAATCTCTTTTCTTCTGACATAAAAAAGATGCGAAAAAAGAGATTCTCATTTTTCCTTTGATTTTCCTCCCTATATTTTTTCTTAAGAATTGCTCTTTTAATACCTTTGGATGTGTAAACATGTAAAAACAACGATGAAACAACCAACAGGTCTTCTTTTCTTCATATTCTGTTTTTCTTGGACTCTCCTTACTTACGCAGGGAATCCGCACCAAGAACATGCCGATGAACTCTTTTTATCCGGAAACATAGAAAAATCTTTTCGAATCTATGGAGACGCCATCAAAGCGGACACTCCGGAAGAGATGAACTACCAACTCTACCTGAGTGCGGGAGACTGCGCTTACATGATGAATTACAAACAAATAGCATTGAACTATTACGGCATATCCGCACAAAAGGGAGCTTCCATCAACACTTTAATGAAACACGTCAGCATCATTTACTGTCAAAACGAGACAAGCTGTACTTGCGAAGCACTCAAATATATCATCACAAAATATCCCGACACAAAAGACAGCCTGTCCACTGCCATTGCCGACATTCTGTTCGGAAAATCGAGATACGAAGAATCGACTCCCATTTACCGGAAAATTCTAGACAAGGAACCAAAGAATTACAAAATAAAAAAACGGCTGGCCGAATCTTTATTATACATGGACAACAGCGACAGCGCAAAGATTTTATACCAAGAGATTGATCAGGACAGCATCGTAGACTATGACACTTACGTTTTCCTTGGGAACTATTACTATCTGATAGCTCAGCGCCAAAGTAAAACTATATTAAAGGAGATGGAATACACAAAGAAATACCAAACGAACGATTCTCCTTCGGAAGAAATTGGCAGATACTATGACAAAGCGGCCTATTACTTAGAAAAAGCTTACCTTATATATAACAGCAAAGAGATAAAAGAGACACTGATCGACATATACATCCACACAAAAGAGAAAGACAAAATAAACAAATACAAATAAGTCAACGTCATGATTAGAAACTTAAAGAAGAGAGAAGGCCTTGCGAAGAACATATACACAATCGCACTATTCATCCTCACTGCCATCATCATATTGAACCTGTATCCCAGCATAGGGAAGTTTCAATACACCTATGAAAAAGGCAGTCCTTGGCGATACGACGCCATAACAGCACCATTTGCCTTCGAAATATACAAATCGGCAGACGAGCTCAAGAAGGAGCAGGATAGCGTCTTGGAAAAAGAGTTTCAACCTTGTTATGTCATAGACAATAACATTCTGAAGAGAAACATCGCAAAATTCTTAGACAACAGTTCTTCATCCAGCTCTCCTCTATCCAAAATGTACATAAAATACATTACGACAGAGATGAAAGAGCTCTACTCTACGGGAATAATTTCATCCTCCGAAAATGATCGCATCAAGAAAGAAGGACACAGCAACATCTTAGTAAAGAAAGACAATGTGGCTAAGTCCGTTTCGCCCAACAAACTTCTTTCTACAAAAACAGCCTACGAGGAACTGATAGAAAACGCACCCGCCTATCTCAACAAAGACATTCTACGAAGTTATGACGTGAATAAATATCTGGAAGAAAACATCAATTATGACAAAGAGACAACAGACAATCTGAAAAATGACATCTTAAAGAACATCTCGCTAACAAAAGGGAGGATTCAGAGTGGAGAAAGAATCATTGACCACGGGGAGATTGTAACAGAAAAGAACCACGACATACTGAATTCACTCAAACAGAGCGTTCTTGAGAATAGGGAAAAGAATGACTCGTCTAGTATTCTGTTCGGGCAGATAATCGTCATCATATGTGCTTTGAGTATATTTTACATGTATCTGTTTCTCTTCAGAAAACAGTTCATGCGAGAGACTAAGAATGTCATATTCATGCTACTGATGGTTGTCTTAATCTGTACATTGACATCCCTTGCCGTAAAATACGACTTGTCTCCCTACATCATCCCCTACGCTATACTTCCTATCATCATAACAATATTTTTCGACACACGGACAGCATTGTTTCTACACATCACCACAGTTCTTCTATGTTCTTTCATCGTACCTTCCGAATTCGAATTTATCTTTCTACAGATAACGATAGGTATGATTTCCATCTGCACATTGAAAGATCTGTTTCAACGTTCCCAACTGGTAAAGTCGGCCTGCATCATCGTTCTTGTATACTGTGTCTTATACGTCGGGGAGATACTCATACACGAAAGAGCTTTGGAACAGATAAATTGGTACACATTCCTCTCTTTTCTGATAAACGGATTGCTGCTGCTATTTGCCTATCCTCTCATATACATCTTCGAAAAGACATTCGGATATGTATCTGACGTGACGTTAGTCGAACTGGCCAACACAAACAACAAATTGCTACGGGAATTTTCGGAGATTGCCCCTGGTAGTTTTCAACACTCCATGCAAGTGTCAAACTTGGCGGCAGACGCCACTCTAAGCATCGGAGGCAATCCGATGTTGGCAAGAACGGGCGCACTATATCACGACATCGGAAAGATGAGCAACCCGGTGTTCTTCACCGAAAACCAATCGGGAGTCAACCCACACAACGAGATTAATGACGAAGAAAAGAGTGCACAAATAATCATTAAGCATGTGACTGACGGAATCAGCATTGCCGAGAAGCACGGACTACCACAAAAGTTACAGGATTTCATCCGGACACACCATGCATTAAGCAAAAGCAAATATTTCTACTATACTTTCAAAAACAAATATCCGGACAAAGAAGTAGATGAATCAAAATTCACATATCCGGGTCCGCTTCCATTCTCCAAAGAGATGGCGGTGGTCTCTATGTGCGATTCTGTAGAAGCCGCGTCTCGTAGCATGAAAGAGTATACTGACAAAAGCATAAATGATTTAGTAGAAAAGATCATATCGGACCAAATCAACGATGGCGTCTTCAAAAATTCGCCAATCACACTTCGAGATATCGAGAAAGTGAAATACACTCTCAAAGAAAAACTAAAAACCATCTACCATACAAGGATCAGTTATCCTGAATTAGCCGAGCAAGGAAACAAATAAACAGAAAGTCCACTGTTGGAACAACCAACAGTGGACTCATTTTTTTATTCCTTAACAAATGAAAATTACAAGTTCTCACAAAAATCGGCTAAACCTTCACAGGAATCTTCCAACAAATCCAGCACCAGCTCAAAACCTGCCGATCCTCCGTAATACGGATCCGGGACATAGGCATCCGAACAATTTTTGCAATACTCCGTCATTTTATGAATTTTCTTTTGATGGTCCAAGGTGACAGCCCTATCCATTAGGTCGTCTACATTAGAATCATCCATGCCGATTATCAGATCAAACTGGTCAAAATCGGAGAATTTTACAGGTCTAGATATGGAAGTGATTTCATATCCCCTCCTTTCCGCATGGCTTCGCATACGCATATCTGCCTTATCCCCCTGATGTATGGAAAGGATACCTGCAGAATCGACATAAACCTTTTCAGAAAGGCCTCGTTTCTCAACTTTATCCCGCATCACAGCCTCGGCTGCCGCAGAACGACAAATATTACCTAAACACACAAAAAGAATCCGTATCATAACATCAACTGTTCTGCGTCGGATTTTTTCTCGGCCGATTTTTGTTGTTATTTCTTCCATGGCTTTTTGCCCCAGATGACCCATTGGACGACGGCCGTCTGCCTCCGCCAAACCTTCCTTTGTGTTGAAAGGAATGAGCCTTAGGATCATACGCAGGTGATTCTCCCAACTCTTTCGGCAACGGTATTTTGTATATTGGCTTCTCCAAGAACCGCTCTATACGAAGAAATTTTTCCTGTTCCTTCTCAGAAACGAAAGTAAGACCAGTTCCCTCCTTATTCGCCCTTGCCGTTCTACCTATTCTATGTATATAATCCTCCGCATCATGAGGAACATCATAGTTTATCACAACATCTATATCATCTATATCTATACCTCTCGATACGATATCCGTAGCGACCAATATGTTTATCTTACCGTTCTTGAAATCAAGCATCACACTGTCACGCTCCGCCTGTTCCAAATCAGAATGCATCTCACCAACAGACAATCCCATCCGTTTCAGGTTTCGGGAAACATCCTTTACCATCAACTTCGAAGAAGAGAATATAATGACTTTTTCTTGCTTCTTCTCTTCTAATAGCGACTTGATCAGACCTAGCTTTTGCGCTTCATAGCAAACATACGCACCCTGCAAGATTCCCTCGGCAGGCTTCGATATTGCGATGTTCACGGAAACAGGATCTTTCAATATCGTTTCCGCCAGCTTTTTTATTTTCGATGGCATAGTGGCAGAAAACATAATTGTCTGTCTATTCTTTGGCAGCTTATTCACAATTTGGATTATGTCATCATAAAATCCCATATCCAACATACGGTCGGCCTCATCCAATATGAAATACTGGATTTTAGAGAAATCTACATTATCCAAACTAATATGTGATATAAGGCGACCCGGCGTAGCTATGACAAAATCAGCACCCAACTGCATCGCTTTTTTTTGCTGTTCCCATGCAGAAGCGTCATTTCCTCCATATACGGCAACTGAACTGACCGGCAAAAAATAGGAGAATCCTTCCAACTGCTGATCTATCTGCTGGGCAAGTTCCCTCGTCGGAGACATTATTATTGCATTAACAGAATCAGAATCATGAGGTTCTATTAACAAACGATTCAGCACAGGCAATAGATATGCTGCGGTCTTACCCGTGCCCGTCTGGGCACATGCTATGACATCCTTCCCCTCCATAATAATTGGAATGGCCTGCTCCTGAACAGGAGTCATATCTTCAAAATTCATTGCCTCCAATCCCTCCAGCAAGGCAGCATCAAAACCCATTTCTTCAAACTTCATATCCTAATAATTAAAGTAAGGACAATTTTATTCTATTGCCCTTATATATTTTTTATCTTACGACAACAATTGTACAAAGATATGCAAATAAATGAATTACAAGAAACAAAATCACATTGGATCTACATCTAATTGCAAGAACACAGACTTATACTCCTGTTTGGATAACAAATGATCAGACACTTTCTTCATGATGTCTCGGACTTGTTCCGTAGAAATTTCTTGTTCTATCTTCAGCATCACTTTCAACATATATAGGTTTTGAATACGGGTTATCACCGGTTTGTCCGGACCATATACCCTATCGGCAAACACCGACCGCAGACATTGGGCATAATATTTGGCAGCATTGGCAACAACATTAAAATCACGTCCTTTCACATACACATTGATGAGTCTGTAGAACGGAGGATATCGAAACAATCGCCTCTCTTCCAATTGGCCTTCGTACATCTCCTGATAAGAGTTCCGCTGCACCTGCGAAATGACAGGATGTGTCGGATCCGATGTCTGCAGCACGACAATGCCTTGATTATTCTTCCGCCCTGCTCGACCACTAACTTGTGTCATCAGCTGATATGCCCGTTCATACGACCTGAAGTCCGGATAATTAAGTAACGAATCCGCATTCAGAATACCTACAACCCGCACCCTTTCAAAGTCCAATCCCTTGGATATTATCTGCGTACCAACCAATATATCTATTTCTCCCCGTTCAAATTGGGAGATAATCGTCTCATAACTTTTTCGGGAACGAGCCACGTCCAAATCCAGCCTTGCCACCCTAACGTTCGGGAAAAGTTCCGCGACCTCTTCTTCTATTCTCTCCGTACCAAAGCCAACCGGCTCCAACGTAGGATTTCCGCAGGCAGGACACACCTCCGGAACTGGAATGGAATAACCACAATAATGGCAAGTCAGCACATTCTGATTTTTATGGTAAGTCAAACTGACATCACAATTCTTACATTTAGGGACACAAGCACATCCTTTACATTCAAGATAAGGGGCAAACCCTCTCCTGTTTTGAAACAGAATAACCTGTTCCTTCCTTTCCAACGCTTTCCGCATCTGTTCCACCAAAGGCAAAGTAAAATGGCCTTTCATCTCTTTCTTCCTCTTAGCCTCCTTGATGTCGGCAATCAGAACCTCAGGCATCTTTATCCCCTCATATCGAGCAAATAATTCAACAAGCCCAAATTTACCGGAACAAGCATTATAATAACTCTCTAACGAAGGAGTTGCCGAACCCAAAAGCACCTTGGCTCCGTACATGGATGCCAAAACAACCGCTGCGTTTCTGGCATGATACCTCGGTGCCGGATCATACTGCTTATAGGTGGTTTCGTGCTCTTCATCTACAACTACAAGGCCTAATCTACGAAAAGGAAGAAACACGGACGACCTGACGCCCAAAACCACCTGTATACCTTTGTCATGCAAGAGATCATTCCAAACTTCCACTCTTTCCGCATCCGAGAATTTAGAATGATAGACTCCCAGCTTATTGCCAAAGACGCGCTTCAGCCGATTCGTTATCTGCGTGGTCAATGCGATCTCAGGAAGGAGGAAAAGAACTTGTTTCCCTAATTTCAGCACTTCATCGATGAGGTGGATATAAACCTCCGTTTTTCCGCTAGATGTCACGCCATGCAGCAGAACCGTCTGTTTCTGTCGAAACAGTACCATAATTTCACGATAGACTCGCTTCTGTTCTTCCGAAAGGGGATACATAGTTTGCATCGAAGAAGATTCGGAATGCAACCGATCCACTTCCTTCACATACACTTCCATATATCCTTTCTCCACCAAAGCATTCAGAACCACGGCAGACGAAGATGACTTTTCTAAAAGTTCCTTCTTTGTTATTTCAACCGTATGTCCTGCCACAAGGAACTGAGAATACTGGAGATATGACATCAACAGATCCAACTGTTTCTTTGCACGAGAAAGAGAATCAAAAACCACGTGCAACCGACTATCATCCTTATAATAATCGGACATCCGAACATAAACATCCGTTTTAGGCTTATATTTTGTCTTCACCTCCTCGCTCAACGCAATGGCACCCATTTCCATCATTTTCTTGACCAAAGGAAGTACATTCTTCAAAGGAAGAGCCTTATTCAGGTCTGAAACAGACATCTCTCTCTTCGAGGAAAGAACATCCAACAACAATTGTTCGTTCTTCTTCAACTGCTCCTTCGCCTCAAAATCGTCAACAACAGAAATGACGCTTTCACTTTCCAGTTTGAATCCTGAAGGCAAAGCTGCTTTGAAGACCTCACCCAACTGGCATTGATAATATCTGGCTATCCAACTCCAGAATTCAAGTTGTTTTGCATTCACTATAGGAATATCGTCAAGGACTGACAATATCTCTTTCGGTTCGAAATTTTCCGGTTTTTCCGTATGGAACCCATATATCAGGGCTGTATAAAGCTTTTTGCTTCCAAAAGGGACAATTACACGCATCCCCACACGAGAAAACGCCTTATATTCCTCCGGTAAAATATAAGTATATGTATTGGCCAGTGCCAACGGCAATATGACATCTACGTATGTAACCACTGATGATTTTATAACAATAGCACAAAGATAAAGATAGTTTTGAGATGGTTCATCTTATCATTTCCAATTCCACCAAATTAAAAGAATTTAGAAACAACCGCATCGGCAACTGGCAAACGTGTCAAAATATATAGGATGCGGACATAACTCCACAAATGGGACATTTCCGTTTATAATTGACCATGCTTCCAACCATCTCTGTTAGCACAAAATAAACACATCCGTTTCTTACGTCATGTTCTTTCAATAGAAGCTTCTACTCCTCCTTCAACAATTCCAACAACTCATCTCTACTTAATTTATGCGACATGTTGCTGCCCTCAAGCAAAGAATCGGCCAAATCTTTTTTTGTTTTATGCATCCTGATGATTTTTTCTTCGATGGTCTGCGCCGCCAGAAGGTGATAAACCGTCACAGGTCGAGTCTGTCCCATACGATAAGCCCGATCGGAAGCTTGGTCTTCAATGGCAGGATTCCACCACGGATCCAAATGGATGACATAGTCTGCCGCGGTCAGGTTCAGTCCGAGCCCGCCAGCTTTCAAACTGATTAGGAACACCAACTGACTACCGGTTTGGAATTTCTTCACTAATTTCTGTCGCTCCGCAATCGGGGTGGATCCGTCCAAATACAAGTAGTCTATCTTTTGTTCTTCAAGAGCTTTGCGTACATAGTCGAGATGTCCGGTAAACTGGCTAAACACCAATGCCCTATGTCCATTCTCTTTCAGGACCTCCAATATTTGCAGAAAACGGACAATTTTAGACGAATAACCTTTCAAATGCCCACCAGCCAAATTGATGTGACATGCAGCCTGACGAAGTTTCGTTATCTCCGACAACGTTTGTAGGGCAGTCAGTTCTCCCTCCATCATGGAAGATTCCGCCTTTCTACGCAAAGCCTCGTAGAAAGACATCTCCTCCTCCGTCATCTCAACAGGGAAATTCACCTCCGTCTTCTGCGGAAGTTCATCCAAAACCTCATTCTTAGTACGTCGCAGGAGGAAAGGGGAAACCAGTCGTTTCAGTTGTTTCTGCCTAGTTTTATCCCCCAAAGTTTCTATCGGAATAATATATTTCTGATTAAACTCTTCAAAGGTTCCCAACAGTCCGGGATTCATGAATTGAAAAAGATTCCACAATTCACCAAGGTAATTCTGCACAGGAGTTCCTGTCAGCAATAAACGGAAACGTCCTTTCAGCAACATGGCCGATTGAGACATCTTCGTATCCTTATTTTTGATGGTATGCGCCTCGTCCAATACAATCAAGTTCCATTCTTTACTTTGAAGCAAATCACCTTCCGTCACCAACATTCCATAAGTGGCAAGCAGCACATCGAATTTTCCTGCTTCTTTAACCAACTTCTCTCGTTCAGAGCCTGCCTGGTTAAAGACCTTCACCATCAGTTGCGGCGCAAATTTCTCCACCTCCCCTTTCCAATTCAGCAGTACAGAAGCAGGAGCTATCACAATCGACGCACCATGTTTCGCATTGTCCAATAGCATGGCGATGGCCTGGATGGTCTTTCCTAATCCCATGTCATCTGCCAAACAAGCACCTGCCCCCCAGTCCAGCAAACGGCTCATCCAACGGAACCCATCGGCCTGATAGTCGCGCATCTCACAATCCAACCCTTCCGGCAACTCATATTTCTTCTTCTCTGCTTTTTTGACTCGTGCCAACAGCTTAGTGAACGAATCGTCCACCGCCAAATCAACACCACCCGATTTTATCTGATCCAGTCCGGAAATCGAGAAATCAGAGACCCTCACATTTCCCTTGGTCTGATATGAAATGGCAGACAACAGCTGAACTTGTTTGCGCAGCTGCTCGGAGAGGGAGACATATTCATCGTTGTTCAATCGCACAAACCGATGTCCACCGTCCATTGAGGCCAAAAGTTCAGCAATGGAAATGAGAGATTCGTCACTCAATTTCAGACCACCCTCCATATCAAACCAATTATTTTTACCATGCGTCGCCTTCAGTTGGAAGTCTGGCAAATCTACCCGTCCGGATATTTTCAATTTCACTCCCTGCGGCCACTCCAAATGAGTGATGTTCTCATAATCACGTAGCCCGTCCAGAAAATCGAGACATGGTTCAATACCTCCTAGCATGAAGGAATTTTCCACATCTTCGTCTGTAATCCGTTGCAATAAAGAATTGATGCGATCCACATTGTCGGACTCTTGTTTCAGGTTTCGGACAGCCATATAATTTCCCCCATTCATCGAACCCATAATGCTCTTAGAACCCACACCCGGTGTGCAATAAGGAGGCTCATTCCCCAATGGTTTCACGTAGAGATCAATCCTAAAATCGGAACCATTAGGCACAATCTGCACGCAAATGGACGAATCACCATCCATCTTCTTCACCGACAAATCGGTCTCCTCACCCATTAAGTCCGTATGGATAGTCATGCCATGACTCAATTGGTCCAACAGTTGGGTTAACTGAGGCTTCGACATCAACGGGAATCTCTTCACATTCATCAAAGTGGAGATAATCTGCGCCTTCTTCTGTGTTGTGGTCACTATATTCAAACAAAAGTTACCATCCTTGTAGATTTGCACCAATCCACCCTTTTTTATATCATAGTTGCTGGAAACGGAGTATCCTTTTTTCCCCTCTGTTACCATCAAATATGCTTCCTCCGATTTCAACTCCAATGGAGAGTTCATATTCGATTCGAAAAAAATGCGGTCACAACCCACCAAAGCCGGCATTGCCGACAAGACAGAATCTGATCCACTTAACGGATAGGTGCAATAAGGATTCCATTCATAGCTTCTAAAAACAGAACTTCCCAAAAATTCTCTGTCCTCATCCTCCAAGTCTGTACCTAATGAAAGTAAAAAATTTGCCGTCTTTTGTTGCCCGGTTGACCATCCACCCTTCATAAGTCTTTTCTGAAGTTTCATCGTCACATACTTCAACTTTTCATCCAATATGTAAATAATGCGTTGTGCGTTCTTTGACAAACCACCCTCCTTATTCCCTGACAAAAGTACGGACAACACCTCCTGCCAAGATTCTATCCGTTCTCCCATAAGATGACGCACACCCTCAAAGCACGCATCTTTCACCACCTCCGGATTTATCCATTGGGGAAAATCAGTCGAAAGTTCGAACTGGAAATACTTGCATTTGAACGCCGGCATATCCTTTATTTCTTCAGATTCCACCTTGTAGCCATTTTTCTTCAAATCAAAATGGAAAGAAAGCCAAGCGCACAAAAAGGAAGACAAGCTAAACTTATTTTCATAATTAGGGAGCAATATTGTTTGATTAACATCCATCATCCCTGAGGCTTTTCGAAGAACAAAAATCACTGGCGAATATATAATCTCACTTTCATAAATTTCAGAAGACAGCAATTTAGATATCACAACCCCGATTTTAGGTTCTTCACGTAACCAATATAATGTCCAAGCATAGGTGAAATCAAAAAACACGATGCCAAAGTACTTTTTCCCTCTCATTTTCAGTGCTTTTGCATAGCGATCAAAAGCTATCTTGTAGTCGCCCATAACTTGACTATAAAAAGCCAACATACACATACCGACCCAGCTATTTCCTTGAACCACGTTCGGAATCTCCTTCACCCGTCCTCCATAAACACATTCCTGAACCATTTCAAACTCCTCAATCAGGCTTCGCAAAGAAGAATCAGGTAATTTTCCGAAAGGCTCATACATCGAACGATCCCTCTCAACGTTAAACGACAACACTTTCGAAAAGTACATATTTATCACATTCGCATAGTATGTGTTGAATAAAGGATAAAAATAGGACACAAGTTCCGCACTTCCAAGAACCGACAAGGACAAATCTTCCAAATAAGAATCTATTTTTTTCTCTTTCATTGGTTTATTTCCTTGCATCTTTCTTTTTACATATTCAATCATCGTCCTATTCCAAGACCAAGGATTTATTTTAACCAAACGAGAATATTCTTCATCCGAAATTTGTGTAAACAAAAAAATTTGCATCATACGCTCATTTATCCCATATGAATTTTGTTCGGAGTAAAGAAAACCCATCTTCACCAAAACGGACAATTCTTTTTCGAGAGCAGTCTTTTCAATCTTCAATTCTAATCCATACCTATCATAAAAGCCATTAATGCTACCAATGAAACTTCTGTCTCCAAATGCAATACATTTCAAGATTATCTTCTGAGATGATGTCAGCTTCTCATACGATGAAATATCCATACCTATACCTGCTTTTTTATAAATGATTATTCGTTGAATTTTTTAGTCAGCACCTCAAATGCATCCGCCATCAGACCCTTCATCACTTGCGTTTTTGATGTGTCTACACATTTTTCTTTGGATGCGCATTTAATTTTTCTCTTTGGATTCTCGTTTTCATCAGTTACGTCTTCAGTTATGAAATAACATTCGTACAATTCGACAGCACCTATTGTCTACTTGTATCTTTCTTCTCGTTTGCCCATCACGCTTCTCTGCATTGAAGTATTTTCCAATATCAGAAGGCATCGTTTTTGCCACAAAATGGCATTGTTGTTCTGACACCGAAAACAATTTTGTTGATAATAGCAGATGGCAATACAGCGGAAATCCTCAGTTTACTGCCAGACAACACAATGACAGTCATCAAATTCGTTTCATAATCGAATTTTCAGACATCCATCGATGTTATATGAGACTTCCGTTCTCATGCCGTACACGTTATTTTTTCTCTCGTTGCTTCTTAAAATAAAACTATCAATCTATCCTCTACCAAAACGCATGTCAAAACCCTATTGTTTCATACTTTACATTTTGCTGGATAAAATTACATACTATCTAGTATAAATCATAATTTTTTCCGGATAAAAGCAAACAATCATTTTCCTTCATTTCCGTTCAATTGCCCATGACGCCCATATCTCCCAGGAGAACGAGTCAAGGCGCTCGTCGGCGGGCACGAAAAAAGGGGGGACGCACAGACTGTGCGTCCCCCCGAAGATGGCGGCCTCCTACTCTCCCGCTTTCGCAGTACCATCGGCGCAGGCGGGCTTAACTTCTCTGTTCGGAATGGGAAGAGG
>Ga0172378_10003053_pt1 | contig 15709 bp, 12 predicted proteins | sample GrowelOW332metaG_FD_119755 | JGI IMG/M metagenome (GOLD analysis project Ga0172378, IMG submission 119755) | Groundwater microbial communities from an aquifer near a municipal landfill in Southern Ontario, Canada - Pumphouse #3_1 metaG | ecosystem: Environmental > Aquatic > Deep subsurface >... | reverse complement strand
TCTATTTTGTTGGTATTAATTGATTTAAAAAGTCATTTTATCAACAAAAGCTTCATTTTTATCGAATCTTGCTATATAAGATTTGCTTTTGTCGGCAGCAATAATGCCAATTGGACAAAATGAAAAGAATATATCCATATATTTTCTTGCAGTTTTGTTTATGCTCTTATCAATGAAATCAAAGCATTGTGCGTCTATATTTTTGACAGTTATTATCTCGTCATCTAGAGAGCCGAAAGTTAGAATTCCAATATTATTTTGGGTCGCTGATTCTTTTAACTCTGCAGTTTTTTCGGTTGTATATTTGTTGTCTTGGCTTTTTGACGAGCTTATTGCTTCAAGGATAATAAGTAAATCGATTTTTTCATAACCGTTGCATACTTTGCTTATGTTTTTATTGCTTATATTTCCTTCAATTATGGAATTATATAAGAACGTTTTTTTGTTACTGTGATAATAATCCCGTGAAATTTTACGCACAATATACTCTGCTGCAAGCATTTTATAGCACGCCATATAAGCAAGCTCACCCCTGTTAATGTTTAAAAGATTATTCACCGTCAATACCCGCCTTTAAATCATTTATTTGATAAAATTAGCATGGATATAATTAATACATGGGGTTATAAATAAAGATTTATTATTGCATTTATAGTATATCATATATTTTTATAAAATGCAACAAAATATTAGCAAATTAAACTAAATGTGCAAATATAAGCACAGAAATCATGTCTAAAATGTACAATTCAAAAATATTTAGCACGATTGTTTGATAAAAAATCTTCAATATTGCAAATTTTGCGTTAAAAAAGCTTTGATAAACCATCAAAGCTTTTTTATAATATTATTTTTTACTGTGTTCTAGAGAAGCTTTGATAAAGGATTTGAACAAAGGATGAGCACGGTTTGGTCTACTCTTAAATTCTGGGTGGAACTGTACACCAATATAAAAATTATTTGTCGGAACTTCAATTGTTTCAACAATATGTCTATCAGGGGAGGTTCCGCTTATTACAAGCCCTTTTTCTTCCATTATATCACGGTAATCATTGTTGAATTCATAACGGTGACGATGACGCTCAGATATTCTGTCTTCGTTGTAAGCTGCATACATCTGGGTACCTTCTTTTACAATGCACGGATAGCTACCGAGACGCATTGTACCGCCCTTGTTTATTTGTTCATTCTGATCAGACATGAAATCTATAACTCTATGTGGTGATTTATTGTCAAATTCACCGGAATTTGCATCGGTAAATCCACACACATTTCTTGCAAACTCAATTGTGGCAATTTGCATTCCGAGACAAATGCCAAGATAGGGAATATTGTTGACTCTCGCATAATTTGCAGCGGCAATCATGCCTTCAATTCCTCTGTTTCCAAATCCGCCAGGAACAAGGATACCATTACATTCTGCAAAAAGTTCCTTTGCATTTTCATATGTAACAGTTTCACTGTCAATCCATTCGATTTTTATTCTCGATGAATTTTCATATCCAGCATGGCGCAGAGCTTCAGCAACGGAAAGGTAAGCGTCGTGTAATTTGACATATTTTCCGACGAGGGCAATTTCCACTGTTTCGCTTCGAGAGTTTATTCTGTTTATCATTTGCACCCATTCGGTCATATCAGGTTCTTTTGTCTTTAAATCAAGTTCACGGCAGACGACTGATGAAAAATTGCCTTTTTCTAGCATAAGAGGCGCTTCATAAAGTACAGGAATAGTGATATTTTCGATAACGCAATCGGGTTTGACATTGCAGAACAGTGAAATTTTTTGTATAATGCTAATGTCAACTGGTTCATCACAGCGCAATACAATGATATTTGGGGTTATGCCCATGGACTGCAATTCTTTAACGGAGTGCTGTGTAGGTTTAGATTTATGCTCGCCAGAACTTTTTATAAAAGGAACAAGGGTTACATGAATGAATAAGCTGTTTTGATGCCCCACCTCAAGTGCAACCTGTCTAATTGCTTCAAGGAATGGTTGGCTTTCAATATCTCCAGTCGTTCCGCCGATTTCGGTGATAACAACATCGGCGTTTGATTTTTTACCAACGCTGTATATAAATTCTTTAATTTCGTTTGTAATATGAGGGATAACCTGAACTGTCTCCCCAAGATATTCGCCGCGTCTTTCTTTATTAAGTACATTCCAGTATACTTTTCCGGTTGTGAGGTTTGAAAATTTATTAAGATTTTCATCTATAAATCTTTCATAGTGTCCGAGGTCAAGGTCAGTTTCAGCTCCGTCTTCGGTCACAAAAACCTCCCCGTGCTGATAAGGACTCATTGTACCGGGATCAACATTTATATAGGGATCAAGTTTCTGTGCGGCAACTTTTAAGCCCCTTGCTTTAAGCAAGCGACCAAGAGATGCGGCGGTGATTCCTTTTCCTAAGCCTGAAACAACTCCCCCTGTTACAAAAATATACTTTGACATAAAAACACCTGGCTCTTTCTTTATTTTATGATTTGAATGTTTAAATAATAATTCAAAAACACACTAAAGCGGATATTATCCGCTGGAAATTATAATAAATTAAATCTTTGCTCAGAATAAAATACAAAATTGTGCTTTATTATTTAAGTACAAGCAATACTCTGCTTATTATATTAAAAATATTGTGCACGGTCAACCAATATTTTATTAAATAATAATTAAAATATAATGAACAAATTGCTGAGACTTATTGATCATGACTTAAACCGTTAATTTTGATGATTTTAAAAGTATAATGTACTTGAAAACTTAAATTGTTTCGCAAATCAATTTATTTAGTAATTAACTCTATTATCTCCAAAATCAATTGTAATGTCAATGGCAAATATAAATATTTTAAAAATAAATATAAAATATTGTCGAAACTAACAATATAACCAAGAGAACTAATTTTTAATTTTCATAGGTTTTTATTATGTTTTCGGCAACTTCACGTTTTGTGACGCGCATATTCATGGCTTGTTTTTCTATATACTTGTGTGCTCTGTCTTCGCTCATGTTCAGATACTTTATAAGCACCCATTTAGCACGGTTGACTATACGAATTTCCTCCATTTTTGAAATCACGTTTTCATTATTTTTTTCAAGCATTTTAAAACGTGAGTTTGTGGCGGCTGCAAGCTTTATTGTTTGATAAAGTATGGCTTTTGTTGTGGGCTTTGCTATTGTCATAATTCCGTATTCTTCGACTTTATATGAAATTTCGTCATAAAGCTCGTTTTTTACCATTAAAATGACGCTTGAATTGCTGTCTTTAATAAGGTTAAGTGCAAATTCTGTGCCAAATTCATCGGGTAGGGGAGCATTTACAATAATAATATCGAATGGGCTGGAAACAAGCAGACGTTTTGCTTCACCACAACTTGAAACTTGCAAAACTGGAGAAAATGAGGATACCGGTAATATTGCAGATAAATTTTCATATATTCCCGTAGAGCTTGCAACCGACAGAACACTGTATGGCGTTCTTTCGTTAAGCATTATTATACCGCCTTCCTTATATCATGGAATCGTAAAGATTAATGATATCTTCAGGCAGTATACTTTTTACAAATGATGAATTTTTCATAATATTTGCAGCTGCTTTGCGGTTATCTGGTAAGGTTTCGATTGTATCCAAAAGCTTTTTGTCTGCAAAAAACAAGTTTTCTTTTATTAGTTCAGGCGGTGTGAGTGAATTTTTTATACCGTCAAGACCTGCATAAAGAATCAATGCGTATGCAAGGTATGGATTGGTATGGGCATCGGGTGAGCGTAATTTTATAAATTTACTATCGCTTTCTGTTTTGGCAATTCTTATAAGTTGAGAGCGATATTTTTCACTACGTGCTATATATTTAGGTGAGCGATTACTAGAAAGTCGTGTATAGGATTCGTGAGTTGGATTTAAAAATATGGTAATCTCTTTTATGTGTTTCATTATGCCTGCCGTAAAGCTATCAAAATAATCGGGATGCTCATTACTTTTTGGAATAATTGTAAGATGCATATCATTACCCGGTTTATTTTCAATTGGCTTTGGACTGAAAGAAGCATAAAGACCATTTCTTGCAGCTGTGGTTGTAATTATATTTTTCATGGTTACAGCATTGTCTGCCGCAGAAAGTGGGTCACTGTAACAGAAATCTATTTCATTTTGTCCTGGACCTTCTTCGTGGTGAGATGTAAGTGGTTTTATGCCCATTTCATCTGCTATTAGACAGATTTCACGACGGATATTTTCACCGCAGTCAAGGGGGGCAACATCCATATAACTACCGTTATCGTAAGGGATGTTTGTTCTGTTACCCGCTTCATCTGTTTTGAAAAGATAAAATTTGATTTCAGCGCCGATATCACAGCTGACACCTTCTAATTGTGCCGCTTTAATTGCATTTTTCAGTATTTGTCTGCTGTCAATTGAAAAAGGAGTCCCGTCTGAATGTTTTATATCACAGTACATTCTTATAACTTTTCCGTGTGTTGGTCTCCAAGGGAGAAGGGCAAGGGTTGAAGCGTCTGGGCAAAGTCTCAAACTTGTATATTCCTCTGAGCTGCCGAAGCTACGGAGAGCTGAAATATCAAACGGGATTCCGTATTTAAATGCACAGTCAAGCTTTTCAGGAAGAATAGAAATGTTTTTTTGACAACCGAATGGATCGCAAAAGGCAAGTCTAATGAATTTTACGTCCTCTTGTTTTACATAATCCTTGATTTCGTTTTCGGTGTATACCATAATTATCCCTTTCTGTGCTATGCGGCACTTTTTTAATTCTGAACGTAAAGCGGTTTGTATGGACTCTTTGAGTTTGGTGTTAAAATATAAAAATGTTTGTTATAAATTTTGTCTTTTGTTACATTAAATAATTTTGCATAATTGTCGATAAAAGGTCTAAAAACATTAATATCAGCCTCGGTTGCGTCGTTTACGCTAACTTGTGGTGGTATGGTTTTGTAGAGTTTGTTGGCTCTTATCAAAATTTTTCCACCGTGCATACCTGTACCGCAGAAATGTCCCATAATTTCATTTTCGTCACAGTCAAGACCGAGAACAGCTATCATTCCACCTGCTTGATATTCACCTAAAAAGCTACCGCATTTTTTTCCTATTATTATAACGGGGTTCTTTTCAGCATAAGCCTTCATGTGAATTCCTGCACGGTAGCCTGCATCATCTTTTACATAGATTTCACCACCACGCATAGCATAACCTGCCGCGTCGCCTATTGAACCGTGAATTATAATTCTTCCGCAGTTCATTGTGTCACCAGTTGCGTCTTGCGCATTGCCGTTAACTATAATGTCGGCACCATTGAGATAAGCACCGAGTGCATTTCCCGGAACGCCGTTGATTGTGATAACTCTGTCGGAAAGTCCACTTCCGATGAAACGTTGACCACCACAATTATTTATTGTGATTTCACCAGTATTATTTCTTATTATTTCATTAAGCTCTGCAAAGTGTAAATTTTGCGCATCAATTACCATTTTATTTGCCTCCCAATTTTTCATCTCTGAATTCTCTTGAAAATGCAATAAGTCCCGGGTTTTTACAGATAAGCTCAAAATCAATTGATGTGAGAGGCGTTTGCTCACGGATAAGAGATGTGTATATTCCGGCTTTATCGATATTTCCTATCATTATATAACCTTTGAGTACGTTATCGTGATAAAAAAGTTTTTTATAATTCTTATTTTCACAGCAAGCAAAGCATTCGCCTGTATAGGTTCCTGCTGTTATTATATGAAGTCCAAAAAACCCTACCGCATTCATTGGGAAAGCGTTTGTAAGTTCTTTGTTACCACCTGCCATATTAGTTCCAGCGGTGAAACCTTGATGATATGCGTTGGGAAGAATTGCAATAATTTTTGGTGCAGTTGCGGAAATATCATAGCTTACAGTGCAATCGCCTGCTGCATAAACATCGGCGATTGTAGTTTGCATCTTTTTGTCTGTTATAATCCCGCGATTAACTTGACCACCGATGTCAGATACCAATTTAGTATTGGGACGAACACCTGCTGCCACGACAAGAACATCAAATTCTGTTTGTGTTCCATCGCTGAAAATAGCGATATTTTTATTTGCTTCTTTGACAGTTACTCCGAGCTTAAATTCAACATTTTGTTTTTCAATGTGAGCTTTGACAAGTTCAGAAGCTTCCTCATCAAGTACTGCTGGTAGAATTCTGCTTGCAAGATCGGCAACGGTGATTTTTGAAACACGAGCCGAGATACCCTCAGCACATTTCAATCCGATAAGTCCTGCACCGATTATAAGTACTTTTGAATTTGGTGTAAGTGCTTTTTCGAGTGCCTTTGCGTCATCAAGTGACATGAATGTGAAGCAGTTTTTAACTGTTTCAACACCAGCAATGGGGGGAACAAAAGGAGACGAACCCGTTGCAACGAGCAATTTATCATATTCAATAGTTTTGCCGTTTGATAAAGCAACGGTTTTATTCTCATTACTTATTTTTTCGGCAGTTACTCCGAAATATGTGGTGCAATTATTTTTTACATAAAAATCATTACCACGGTATTTCATTCTTTCCTCGTCGGTTTTGCCTTCAAGAAGATATGAAATCAATGGGCGTGAATATGTATGATGCTTTTCGTTTGTGATTATTGTTATTTGGCTTTTTTTATCTATTACTCTTATGCCCTCAACTGCGCCAATAGCTGCGGTTGAGTTTCCGATAATTACATATTTCATCTTTTATCTCTCCTCAAAAACTATGGCTTTGTTGGGACATCCCTCAACGCATTGAGGAATTCCGCCTTTTTGGGCACAAAGCTCGCATTTTTGCATAACTCCTTCGGGTGAAGGCGTAATGGCACCGTATGGGCAGGACAGAACACAGGTAAAGCAACCTACGCATTTATCTTTATCAATTATAATCTTTTCTCCGTCTTTTGTCAATGCTCCAGTTATACAATTTGTCACGCAAAGAGGTTCTTTACAGTGACGACATGAGACTGCAAAGCAGATGTCATTATTTTGTTCAACACGGATGTTAGGATGTATTTTTACACCTTTAAGCGCTTTTTCCATGCGAAGTATCCCTGAATTTGCAAACGCACAATTATATTCGCACAGATGGCAACCAAGGCACCAGTCTTCATTTACATATACTCTTTTCATAATTATACCGTACCTTTCGTTTATTCACCTGCGTGTGATATTCCGAGAATGGAAAGTTCTTTTTCGTTTAGACCAACTCCACGTAGCATAAGTCTGTTGCCTCTGAGGGCCTCAATTGAGTTGATTCCCATACCGCCCATGAATTCCATTATCTCATGGTTCCATGCGGTCATAAGGTTTATAAGTCTTGGAGCTCCGACTTCGGGATTGAGTCTTTTTACTAAATCAGGGCGCTGTGTTGCGATACCCCAGTTACATTTACCAGTCTGGCAAGATCTGCAGAGATGACAACCGAGAGCAATGAGCGCGGCGGTTCCAATATATACGGCATCTGCACCGAGTGCAATTGCTTTAACAACATCAGCACTGCTTCTGATACTTCCACCGACAACGAGTGATACGTCTCCACGTATTCCCTCATCACGAAGTCTCTGGTCAACACTTGCGAGAGCAAGCTCGATAGGAATACCTACATTGTCACGAATTCTGGTAGGTGCGGCGCCTGTTCCGCCACGGAAACCATCTATTGCTATGATATCGGCACCGCTGCGTGCAATACCGCTTGCGATAGCAGCAATATTATGAACTGCGGCAACTTTTACGATAACTGGCTTTTTATATGCGGTAGCTTCTTTTAATGAATAAACAAGCTGACGCAAATCTTCAATTGAATATATATCATGGTGAGGAGCAGGGGATATAGCGTCTGCACCCTGAGGTATCATACGAGTTTTGGAGACATCTTCAACAATTTTACTTCCTGGAAGATGACCGCCGATACCTGGTTTTGCACCTTGTCCCATTTTAATTTCAATGGCAACACCTGCTTCAAGATAATCTTTATATACACCGAATCTTCCCGATGCAACTTGAACTATTGTGTTTGCACCATATTTGTAAAAGTCTTTATGAAGTCCACCCTCACCAGTATTGTAGCAAATTCCGAGTGCTTGTGCTGCAATTGCAAGAGATTTATGTGCATTATAGCTTATTGAACCATATGACATAGCGGAGAACATAACAGGCATTGTAAGCTCAATTTGAGGAGGCAATTTGCTTATCAGTTTTCCATTTTCGTCACGCTTTATTTCTGCATTTTTCTTGCCGAGGAAAACCTTTGTTTCCATAGGTTCACGCAAAGGGTCTATAGATGGGTTTGTAACTTGCGAGGCATTTATCAGTATTTTGTCGAAATATACGGGGAAATTATTTGGGTTGCCCATTGATGAAAGCAGAACGCCGCCGCTTTCAGCCTGTTTGTATATTTCATTAATAGTCGCGCCACTCCAGTTTGCATTATCACGGAAAGTGTGTTCTGATTTTTTAATTTTAAGTGCATGTGTTGGACAAAGCGTAACGCAACGATGGCAGTTTACACATTTTGAGTCATCGCTTATCATCATTTTAAGATCTGCATCATAACTGTGCACTTCATTTGCACATTGTCGCTCGCATACACGGCAAGCGATACATTTATTGGGGTCTCTGACGACCTCAAATTCAGGCATAACAAATTGTATAGCCATTAATTATTCACTCCTTTTAATTTAACTATTATCGGCTCTCCGCCTTTGGGAGACCATATTCTGTCAGGATTCGGCTCCATATTTCTAATTGCACATTCTTCACTTGCAAAATAAACCATATCACCTTTTTCGGCAGCAACCATTGAGCGGAGCTTCAATCTGTCGTTGAGAGCCATAAGTCCGCCCTCAAATCCCAACAGAATAGAGAAAGGTCCCGTGATGAGCAGACTGCTGTAATTGCTTCTTAAGAAGGTGAGCATCTTTTTTTCGTCCTCATCCTTTTTATCAATAGTGCTCCAGAACGGAGCGGCAATTACAGAGGCTACTTCCTCAAGAGTTAGTTTTTCATGGCGTAATAAATAATCTATTATATATGTAATAACTTCTGTATCTGTTTTTAGAGTACAGCTATAGCCGAACATTTCAATATAACGTCTGTTTGCGTCGTAAGATGAAATTTCGCCATTATGTACTATTGAATAATCAAGCAGAGAAAACGGGTGAGCACCGCCCCACCAGCCAGGGGTGTTTGTGGGATAGCGACCATGTGCTGTCCAAGAATATCCCTCATATTCGTCAAGACGATAAAATTCGCCAACGTCCTCAGGATAGCCTACTGCTTTGAACACGCCCATGTTTTTGCCACTTGAGAAGACATAAGCGCCCTCAAATTCCTTATTTATTTTAAGGACTGTATGAGCGACATATTCCTTTTCGTCAAGCGGGCTGTCAGCAAGTCGATTGCGGTCGGGAGCTACGAAATATCTCCATATGAGTGGCTCGTTTGTTATCTTTGCAGATTTTTTAATCGGTATTTTTGAAAGGTTGACAATGTCAAACTTTTTAGCGAGGTATTTTTCACATTCCTCGCGGGCGGTTATGCTATCATAAAAAAGATGCAATGCATACAGATCTTTATATTGTGGATAAATTCCGTATCCAGCAAAACCTCCGCCTAATCCGTTTGAGCGCTCATGCATAGTCGTCATAGATTTAACTATAACATCACCGCATATATTTTTACCGTCGCGTGAAATTAAACCGGAAATAGCACAGCCTGACGGTATTCTGATTTTTCCTTCTTTTTCTAACATAAATGCCTCCAAAATAAAAAAATAAGGACGCTCATTATACGTGAAGTGTTTTTTCGTATAATGAACGCCATTGTTCAAATTAAATTATACTACATTATTGTATACTTGTCAACCCTTTTGAACAAAATAATTTCAAAGTTTCAAATTTTAATATAGAATCTGCATTAAACACTAAAATTTAAGTAAAAGATGCAATATTCAAAGCCGAATATTGCATTTTTTCAAAAAAGTTAAAAAAATTTCAAAAAAGGTATTGACAAGCAAAAAAAAATATGATACAATTTAGTCCATACAAGAGGCAAAGGCGCCGTGGAGTATTTCTCCGTGTCTATGCCTCTTTTGCTTTATAAATAATTATGGAGGTAATAAATATGAACAACGTGCCTGAAATTTTTGGCAGTTTAGTTTTTGATGATGTAACCATGAAAGCAAGACTTCCGAAAGATACTTATCAATCTCTCAAGAGAACCATACAAGATGGCAAGCATCTAGATATTTCAGTTGCAAATGTAGTTGCAAATGCAATGAAGGATTGGGCTTGTTCAAAGGGAGCAACTCATTTCACTCACTGGTTCCAACCAATGACTGGAATCACCGCTGAAAAACATGATAGCTTTATTTCGCCTACCCCGGATGGAAAGGTTATTATGGAATTCTCAGGTAAGGAACTTGTTAAAGGCGAGCCTGATGCATCAAGTTTCCCATCTGGAGGACTTCGTGCAACATTTGAGGCTAGAGGATATACCGCATGGGATCCTACATCTTATGCATTTATCAAGGAAAATACACTTTGTATTCCTACTGCTTTCTGCTCATACGGCGGCGAAGCACTTGATAAGAAAACCCCTCTTCTTCGTTCAATGGAAGCTATTAATAAGCAAGCGCTTCGTGTTCTTAAGTTATTTGGACATGCTGATGTTCAAATTGTAAAGACCACAGTTGGTCCAGAACAAGAGTATTTCATTATTACAAAGGAAGTTTACGAAAAACGTCAAGACCTTGTATTTACAGGTAGAACGCTTTTCGGAGCAAAACCGCCTAAGGGTCAAGAGCTTGAGGATCATTATTTTGGAAGCATTAAGCCTAAGATTGCTGAATTTATGCAGGAACTTGATACTGAACTTTGGAAGCTTGGTATTCTTGCAAAAACAAAGCATAATGAAGTTGCTCCTTCACAGCATGAGCTGGCACCGATTTTTACCACAACAAATATAGCGACAGATCATAATCAACTTACCATGGAACTTATGAAAAAGATCGCTCAACGTCACGGACTTGTTTGTTTACTTCATGAAAAGCCTTTTGCAGGTGTAAATGGAAGCGGTAAACACAACAACTGGTCGATTTCAACCAACACAGGTATCAACTTGCTTGAACCTGGAGATACACCGTACGATAACGCACAATTTCTTTTGTTCCTTTGTGCAGTTATCAAAGCTGTTGATGAATATCAAGACCTTCTTCGTGTTTCCGTTGCAAGTGCTGGAAATGATCATCGTCTCGGCGCAAATGAAGCTCCTCCCGCAGTTGTATCAGTATTCCTTGGCAACGAGTTGAATGAAATCCTTGAAGCTATTGAAAAGAATACTACTTACGGTTCAAAAGAGAAGATTCAAATGAAGATTGGCGTACACACACTTCCGCCTCTTCCCAAAGATACTACCGACAGAAACAGAACTTCACCTTTTGCATTCACTGGAAATAAGTTTGAGTTTCGTATGGTTGGTTCAAATGCTTCAATTTCTGATACAAATACAACTCTTAATACAGCTGTTGCCGAAGAGCTCAAGCAATTTGCAGATGAGCTTGAAGGTGCAAAAGATTTCAAGGAAGCATTGCATACACTTATTTCTCGTGTAATTAAAGAGCATAAGAGAATAATCTTTAATGGTAACGGTTATGATGATGCATGGATTGAAGAAGCTACAAAGCAAAGAGGACTTCTCAATCTTAAATCCACACCTGATTGTCTGCCTTACTTCATCAAGCAAAAGAATATTGATTTGTTTACATCTCATAATGTTCTTAGCGAAGTTGAAATACGTTCACGCTATGAAATAATGATTGAAAACTATAACAAGGTTATCAAGATTGAAGCGCTTACAATGCTCTCTATTGCAAAGCAGGAACTTCTCCCTTCAATAACCAAGTATGTAAAGGATCTTGCCGATACAATCAATTCTAAAAAACAAGCGGTTAAAACAATTGATTGCACATATGAGGAAAAAATCATTACAAAGCTCTCTGCTCTTGTTTCTTCAGCATTTGCTAAGTGCAATGATCTTGATTTGGCACTCATATCTGAACCGAGCGATTCTCTTGAAGAAGCTTTCTATATGAAAGATAGAGTTTTAGCAATTATGTGTGAACTTCGTGCCACAATTGATGAGGCTGAGCTTATTTGTTCAAAGGAATATTGGCCGATGCCTTCATACGGCGATATGTTATTCAGCGTAAAATAAAAAATAAAAAATAAAATATTAAGCACAATGACGTGCCGAAAGCATTGATATTTCACGCTTTCTGGCACGTCATAATTTTAGGAGGAAATTATGGAAAATATTTTTGATTTTGCAACAAGCACAGTATTTAGTGTTTGGTTCTTAATCGGCGCAGCACTTGTATTCTTTATGCAGTGCGGATTCGCAATGGTTGAAACTGGTTTTACAAGAGCAAAAAATGCAGGAAATATCATAATGAAAAACCTTATGGATTTCTGTATAGGAACTGTTGTATTTGTATTTATTGGTTTCTCACTCATGATGTCTGAAGATTATATATTTGGAATTATAGGTGTTCCAAATCTTGATATCTTCACAAATTACGCATCTTTCAACTGGTCAAGTTTTGTATTTAACCTTGTTTTCTGTGCAACAGCAGCAACAATAGTTTCTGGTGCTATGGCAGAGAGAACAAAATTCATTTCATACTGTATTTATAGTGCGGTAATTAGTGCTATTATCTACCCTATCGAAGCAGGTTGGATATGGAACAGTCAGGGCTGGCTCGCTAAACTCGGTTATATTGATTTTGCAGGTTCGTCCGCAATTCATATGGTCGGTGGTATATCAGCTCTCATAGGTGCAACGATTCTTGGTGCACGTATAGGTAAATATACAAAAGATAAGAAAACAGGCAAAACAAAAGTACATGCAATCCCTGGTCACTCATTGACACTTGGTGCTCTTGGATGTTTCATACTTTGGTTCGGTTGGTACGGATTTAACGGTGCAGCAGCAACAAACCTTGATATGTTAGGTTCTATATTCCTAACAACAACAATAGCGCCTGCTGTTGCTACATGTACTACAATGATTTTCACATGGATTAAAAACGGCAAGCCCGATGTTTCAATGTCTCTCAACGGCTCACTTGCAGGACTTGTTGCTATTACAGCAGGATGTGCAAACGTTGATGCTTTCGGATCAATTATTATAGGTCTTGTTTCTGGTATATTGGTAGTAGTTGTAGTAGAATTTCTCGATCTTAAATTGCATATTGATGACCCGGTTGGCGCAGTTGGCGTTCACTTTGCAAACGGTATCTGGGGTACATTTGCAGTAGGTCTGTTCGATGTTAAAAATGGTCTTTTCTACAGTGGCAGTTTCAAACAGCTCGGAATTCAGTCTCTTGGTATCATAGCAGTAGCTGCTTTCACAGTAATTACCATTGTTCCTACATTTCTTATTATAAAGAAAACAATTGGTCTTCGTGTTTCTAAAGAGGAAGAAATCACAGGTCTTGATAAAACAGAACATGGTTTATCAAATGCGTATGCTGATTTTGCCCCCGCAGTTCAGGCTGTTTATGATGAAGATGTAACAATTGTATCAGGTGATATTGCTGTTGCAGATGCAGTTGAAATTAAGTCTGTTCCTTCATATGAAAAGAAGGTCGGCGAAAGCGGAACTAAAATCACAAAGATTGAAATCATTTTCAAGGAGCGTATGCTTGAAACTTTGAAAGAAGCCATGATGAATATCGGCATTACCGGAATGACAGTTACTCACGTTCTTGGTTGTGGTATTCAGAAGGGCAAACCTGAATATTATCGTGGTGTTGAGGTTGAAGCAAGCTTGTTACCTAAGGTGCAGGTAGAAATAGTGGTTTCAAAGGTTCCAGTTTCTTTGGTAATTAATACAGCTAAGAAGATTCTTTATACAGGTCATATTGGCGACGGTAAGATATTTGTTTACGACGTTGAAAACGTAGTAAAAGTAAGAACTGGCGAAGAAGGATATGACGCATTACAGGATGTAGAATAATTTGGAGGATTTATGTGCTCAATTTTTGGTATAACAGGTGTAAGTAAAGATGATGCGACAATTCGTGAGTGTTTTGACAGGACAGTTTCACGCGGACCGGATATGTCAGAAGTTGTAGAGGTTGATGATGCAATCCTCGGTTTTCACAGACTTGCAATTATGGGACTCGATCCAAGCGGAATGCAACCGTTCAGACAAGGTGCAAATTACCTTGTCTGCAACGGGGAAATATACGGCTTCCGTGAAGAAAAAGCGCTTCTGCAATCAAAGGGATACAAATTCCAAAGTGATTCCGATTGCGAAATATTATTACCGATGTATGAGCTTTATGGACTTTCAATGTTTGAAAAGCTTGACGCGGAATTTGCACTCATAATTTATGATGCAAAGAAAAAATCCTTTATAGCGGCAAGAGATCCTATCGGAATTCGCCCGTTATTCTTCGGATATGATAAAAACAATCAAATAATGTTTGCAAGTGAAGCAAAAAACCTCGTCGGTTTAACCGACGAGGTAGTCCCATTTCCGCCAGGATATTATTATTCTGACGGAAAATTCTCTTGTTATTGCGATATTGCAAAACGTGTACCTTATTGTAAAGATGACCTTGAAACTGTCTGTAAAAAGATCGGCGAGAAATTAGTGGCAGGCATTGAAAAGCGCCTTGACGCTGATGCTCCTGTCGGATTTTTGTTAAGTGGCGGACTTGACAGCTCACTTGTTTGTGCTGTATCCGCAAGATTATTGAATAAGAAAATCAGAACATTTGCTATTGGTATGACTGGTGACGCTATTGACTTAAAATATGCAAAAGAAGTTGCGGAATATATCGGTAGTGACCATACTGAAATTATTATTGATAAAGATATTGTTCTTTCATCGATTGAAAAGGTAATTGCTTCGCTCGGTACATATGATATAACAACGATACGCGCAAGTGTTGGTATGTATCTTATTTGCGAAGCTATTCATAACACAACTGATGTAAGGGTTTTGTTGACAGGCGAGATATCCGATGAAATTTTCGGATATAAATATACTGATTACGCACCAAGCCCAGAAGCTTTCCAAAAGGAAGCTGAAAAGCGTTTGCGTGAGCTTTATATGTATGACGTTCTCCGTGCGGACAGATGTATTTCAAGCAATTCAATGGAAGCGAGAGTCCCTTTCGGCGACCTTGATTTTGTTAATTATGTTATGTCTATTCCTCCAGAGATGAAGATGAATACATATAAAAAGGGTAAATATTTGCTCCGTCATGCTTTTGAGGGAGATTTGTTGCCTAATGCTATTTTGTATCGTGAAAAAGCGGCATTTTCGGATGCTGTTGGACATTCAATGGTGGATTATATCAAAGAATATGCCGCATCGCTTTATACGGACAGCGATTTTGTAGAACTGTGTAAAAAATATGATTATGCTACACCGTTTACCAAAGAATCTCTGTTCTATCGTGAGATGTTTGAGAAATACTATCCAAATCAAGCTGAGATGGTTAAGGATTTCTGGATGCCTAACAAAGAGTGGGAAGGGTGTAACGTAAATGACCCCTCTGCCCGTGTTCTTTCAAACTACGGCGCAAGCGGAAAATAAAAAAATATGTATCAAAAGAGGTATTGCAAACCATTATGATTTGCCATACCTCTTATAATGTTATAAGCTTTGATATTAGTTTGACTCGTTAATAT
>Ga0172378_10003051_pt1 | contig 15715 bp, 12 predicted proteins | sample GrowelOW332metaG_FD_119755 | JGI IMG/M metagenome (GOLD analysis project Ga0172378, IMG submission 119755) | Groundwater microbial communities from an aquifer near a municipal landfill in Southern Ontario, Canada - Pumphouse #3_1 metaG | ecosystem: Environmental > Aquatic > Deep subsurface >... | reverse complement strand
TTGACGAATTCTATCATTTCATCAATATAATGCGTGGCGGGGGCTATCACCTCGGGATGGGTTATGTTTAAGCGGTCGATATCGCACATGAACGCCTTTGTGTAATAATCGGCGATCTCGAGCGGTGTTTTCTTCTGCGCCGCGGCAGCCTTCGCCATTTTATCCTCGCCATTGTCGCCGTCGTCGGTCAGATGTCCGACGTCTGTAATATTCATGACGTGCATAAGCTCGTAGCCGTTATATTTCAGCGTGCGGCGAAGCAGATCCATGAAAATGTAGGCGCGCATATTTCCGATATGCGCAAAGCTGTAAACGGTCGGACCGCAGCTGTAAATGCGAACCTTCCGCGAGCCGTCGGCGGTCGAAAATTCATCGCGCGACCGTGTCAGGGTGTTATAAAATCTCATTTTTTGACCAATCCTTATATTTGAAATTGTATTTTTCATCATCAGCCGACGCGCCTGTGCATATCTGACGCGTAACGGCGCATTATGAACGCGTATAGCCGCCGTGTGACGGCGCGCGCTTTATTTTTCGGCGTCCGGCTTTTCAAGAGCGGCAATAATGCTCTCCAATTTTTCGACTCGGACGCGCATACGGCAAAGCTCCTGCGCGACCGGGTCGGGAATATGCACCTGGTCGAGGTCGCAGCCGACGCGCTTGTTGTCGCGCTTGACGATTCTTGCGGGGATTCCGACGGCGGTGCAGTCGGAGGGGATCTCCTCCAGCACTACGGCGTTGGCGGCGATTTTTGTATTGTCGCCGATGCGGAACGGCCCGAGAACCTTCGCTCCCGCGCCGACCATCACGTTGCTGCCGAGCGTAGGATGACGCTTGCCGACGTCCTTGCCGGTGCCGCCGAGGGTGACGCCCTGATATAACGTACAGTTGTCGCCAAGCTCAGCGGTTTCGCCGATGACGACGCCCGCGCCGTGGTCGATGAAAAGCCCGCGTCCTATCGTAGCGCCGGGATGTATCTCGATTCCGGTGAGAAAACGCGCGGTCTGGCTGACGAAACGCGCCGCTATCTTATGCCCTCTCCGGTAGAGCGCGTGCGACAGGCGGTACATCAGCACCGCGTGCAGGCCGGAGTACATCAGCACCTCGGCTATTCCGGTCGCCGCCGGATCGCGCTCGGATATGACGCTCACGTCCTCCATTATCTCGCGCCATGTGCGCACCGCGCTCATAACAAGGCGGTCGAGCACTCCCTTATCCTCGTGCGTCTGGGCGTTCTGACGCTTGTGGTGGTGCGGACAGCGATACGCGGGCGCTCCCTGCGTATTTCTGCTGTGGTGACATTTTTTCGGTTCTGTATCCATATTATGATAGCCTCACCTGTTAAATAAACGGTCGGTGCGCCGTCTGCGCAAAACGGTTACATACAGTATATTATATACGCTGAGCGTGTTTTTGTAAATAGTTTTTTGTAAAAATATAGCCGACAGCGTTAAGTATTGTTGACATAGCGCTTTTTTGTGTTATAATAGATGATAATACCGCCGTCGGCGACGTTCGGCGCGACACAGCGCTTATTTTAGAGAGGAATATCAAAATGCCCGAAAAATACCGCGTCAATCTGAACTCCATAATCGATGAATTCAATCTGGAAACGCTATATTTCCCGCCGGAAACGACGGTGATGGTCGAAAACAGCGACATCAACCGCCCCGGACTCGCGCTCGCCGGCTTCTCCGGTCATTTCGAGCCGACGCGCATACAGCTCATCGGCAAAAGCGAGCACCAGTATCTCGCCGAAATGGAGGAAGCCGAGCGCGCGCTCCATATTGACGAGCTGATGCGGCTCGCCCCCGTCGCGGTGATCTACTGCGCCGCGCTCGATCCCGCGCCGCAGTGGATAGAAGCCGCCGAAAAATATCAGATACCGCTACTGCACACCGAATATCAGACGAGCGACTTCACCGCCATGCTGATATCATCGCTGCACGTTTCGCTCGCGCCGCGAATCACCCGCCACGGCGTTTTCGTCGAGGTCTACGGCGAGGGTATTCTCATTTTAGGCGACAGCGGCATCGGCAAAAGCGAAACGGCGATCGAGCTTGTCAAGCGCGGTCACCGGCTCATCGCCGACGACGCCGTCGAAATCAAGAAGGTGTCGGCGAAAACGCTCGTCGGCTCAGCGCCTGAGATCATACGCCATTACGTCGAGCTTCGCGGCATCGGCATCATCGACGTCCGCCGCATATTCGGTATGGGCGCGGTCAAGCTCACCGAAAAGGTGGATATGATCATCAATCTCGAGCCGTGGGTTCAGGGCAAAATGTACGACCGGCTCGGACTGGAGAGCGAATACGCCGAAATTCTCGGCATAAAAGTGCCTATGACGACGATTCCGGTCAAGCCGGGACGCAACCTCGCAATCATCTTTGAGATCGCCGCGATGAATAACCGTCAGAAGAAGATGGGCTACAACACCGCCGAGGAATTCAACAAAAAGCTTATGTCCGGCATGACCGGCGGCGCAAACAGCGGAAATACAGATCATTAACACATAAAAAACCGCGCGAACGGTAATTATCTGTCCGCCCATTCACCTGCTTTCACGCGAACAATACAGCTGTCAATATCAATCGGCGAAGCCGGACGTCAATACGCCGCGGCTCCGCCGATTTTCATATTGTTTCACATGAAACATTTCCGCGCCGACGGCGCTTATTGCAGCCGGAACGTTTTTATCGGCTTGAGCGCGCTGCCTTCCTCGTAATCCATCGCTTCGCCGATGGCGAAAAAGCCGTCCGCGTCGTAAAGACGCACGCGCACGCCCACCGGATATTCGGTTTTTATCTTTTTCTGATATATCTCCGCGCCGCTGTGTGCGAGCCGCGCGTAAAAATCGCTCAGCTGCACCTTGTCAAGCTCCGCGAACAGCGTTTCGGTCGGCATGAGCTGTGTCAAACGCTCATCGGCGCTCATCTCCTCTATCTGCGCGACGGTGTGCGCCGCCGATATGTCGAAGCGTCCGCTGCGCATACGCCGAAGCGAGCACATTGCGCCGCCGCAGCCGAGCGCCGCGCCGATATCGCGGCAGAGCGAACGTATATACGTCCCGCCGGAGCATACGACATCAAGCCGGTATATCGATTCGTTTATATCCTCCTCGGAAGCGTCCAGCGAATATATCGTCACCGGACGCGCCGCGATATCGATCGTTTCTCCTGCGCGCGCCAGCTCGTACAGCTTGCGGCCGCCCACCTTGATAGCCGAATACATCGGCGGCACCTGCATGATATCGCCTACGAATTTTCCGCAGGCTTCAAAAACCTTATCGGGCGCCGGCATAACGCCGCTGTATTCGCCGGTGAGCGTGCCGGTCGTATCCTCGGTGTCGGTTTCGACTCCGAGCTTCATACCGGCAATATAGCGTTTGCCGTCGCTCTGTATGTATTCGGCGGCTTTCGCGGCGCGGCCGACCAGCACGACGAGCACTCCGGTCGCCATCGGATCGAGCGTTCCTGTATGACCGACGCGCCGCGTTCCGTAAAGTCTGCGCACCGCGCCGATTATATCATGCGAGGTAACGCCCGCGTGCTTGTCAATTATAAGCACGCCGTCCGGCTCTATGGGATTATTCGTTTTGTTTTCCATATATTACCTTTTCTATATTCTCAAAAATGATGCCGAGCGCGCTCTCCATATCGCCGGCGGCGACCGCCGCGCCGGACGCGCGGACGTGTCCCCCTCCGTTCATGAGCATACATACGGCGGAGCTGTCAAGCTCCTCTCCGGTGCGTACCGATATTTTGTAAAGCCCGGGCTGCGCAGTCGACTGCTTTACTGTGACGCCCATCGCGACGCCGCGTATATCGCGCGGGAAGGAGTTAAGCTCGCCGAGATCGTCGTCGTCAAGACCGTATTCGGCTTTGGTTTCGTTGGTTATGGCAAGCAGGGCGACGAGATAGCCGCCGATCTCGCGGTAGCTGAGATTGTTGAGCGCAAGACGCAGCGCCGCAAGCTCTCGCGGGCCGCGCTGACCAAACAGACGTTCGTGTATGCGGTCGTGTACAACACCCATATCGATTATATTTCCGGCGATCCTGTGCGTTTCGCTCGACACCGCGCTGTAACGGAAGCTGCCGGTGTCCGATATTATCGCGGCGTAAAGCGGTTCGCATATGTCCGGAGTGCAATATCCGAGCCGCTCAGCGACGCGGTATATGATCTCGCCGCATGACGCCGCCGAGGTATCCACGCAGTTTTCGCGGGCAAACTGCGAGCGGGGCGGGTGATGGTCGATTTTTAAATCAATGCGCGGATAGAGCAGCTCGAACGCACCGAGCAGCTTTGCTTCGGCACAGTCGACCGTTACGACGTAGTGAGGGGTAAAATCGAGCGGAAGAGCCGGAACGCCGAAGCAGCCGTCGTCCGCGCCGGGCGATAGAACCGGACGCGCTATAAACCGCAGACGTTCGGGCAGAGGATCGCACAGAACGAGAAACGCCCGCTTGCCCATCTCCCGCAGAATAAGCACAAGGGCGGCGGCGCTGCCGACGCAGTCTCCGTCGGGGCGGGAGTGCGGCATTACCGCTATGTCGTCGGCGGCTCGGTGTCGCGCGCATACCTCGTCAAGGCCGATCTCAGCCGGTGTGTCAGCCGCCGTAGCTTTCACTTTTCGTCCTCCGCGCCGGATATTTTAACACTTTCCACATTATCGGTGTCCGCGTCCGTAATTTTAACACTTTCCCCGTTATCGGTGTCCGCGTCCGTGACTTTCTCGTCGTCGATAAGATCCGCTTTGACCGAATGCAGCAGGGTGGCGATTCTCGCGCCGTGCTCGCCTGAGGTATCGGGTATGAACCGCAGCTCTGGCGTCTGACGCATATTGAGCCGCTGGGCGAGCTGGGTGCGCATGAAGCCTGTGGCGCTTTTAAGTCCGTCGCCGACCTCGCGGCGGCGCTCCTCAGCCTGCTCTGCGCTGCCGCCTATGACCGAGAAAAACACCTTGGCGTATTTGAGATCGGTGGTGCAGTCGACACCGGTTATGCTTACGAAGCTTTTCTGCACACGGTAATCCTTGACATTGCGCAGGATATTGCCGAGTTCGCGCGCCATTTCCTCGTTGACGCGTCCGCTGCGATAGTTTGCCATAATTTTATATCCCTTTCCTATATTGTGAAGCACGTTATTATTTATTTTGCGCTTATTATACCACATTCCGACCGAAATTACAACATCGGACGAATCATACGGCGCGGCAAAAGTGTGAATTTTTGACGTGGGCAGGGCGGATCTCAGCTTATTTTTCATCATGTCATAGTTATTTCATTACTATTTTCAAATTTCGACGTTGAAATATCGCGCCAATGGGTATATAATGTATATAATGACCGTATAACGGCAATTTAAAACGGCGGGGAGAGAATTCATGTTAAAAATCGTTCACAGCGGGGATATTCATCTCGACACGCCGTTTCGGCGCGGAGGTAAGGAAAGACGCGAGGCGGCGCGGGAGAGCTTCCGCGCCCTTATAACGCATATCATTGACCGCCGCGCCGATATCGCGCTGCTGCCCGGCGATATTTACGACGCCGAATTCGTCACAGCCGATACGTCCGCGCTGCTGCGCTCGAGCTTTGAGCGGGCGTGCGATACCCGGTTTTTCATATCGCCCGGCAACCATGATCCGTATACCGCGGCTTCACTCTGGGCAAAGGCGGAATTCCCGCCGAACGTTCATATTTTCAAAAGTGAACGTCCCGAACGCGTCGATTTCACGGCGTCGGACGGAAGCGGCGTTTCGGTCGTCGGCTGGGCGTTCACCTCGCCCTTGTTAGAACACGCACCTGCGGAGGAAGCGTCGGCTCTCATTTCGGACGCTCAAAACGCGGTGCGGCTGCTCTGCGCTCACTGCGATGTAACAAAATCGGCGTCGCGCTACGCCCCGATAACTCCGGCTCAGCTCGCCGATTCCCGCTTCGATTACGCCGCGCTCGGGCATATCCACAACGGCGGCGGACTGCGGCGGGAGGGCGGGGTCAGCTACGCGTACAGCGGTGCGCTCACTCCGCGCGATTTCGGCGAAAACGGCGCCGGCGGCGCACTCGATATCGATATCGATAGCTCCGGCGGAAAAGCCGAGGTCGCCGCCCGCTTTATTCGTCTGTCGCGTGTACGCTATGAGCTTTTGCGCCTTGATATAGGCGGCGCCGCGTCAATGTCCGATATCCTTCCGGCGATCTTGCGCGAAGCCGAACGAGCCGGGGTCGAGCGCGATACGAACGTTCGCGTTACGCTCGAGGGCGCGGTTTCGCCATCGTTCTCGCCGGACGCCGAGTGCGTGCGCGCGGCGCTGTCGCTCGATACTTTGCCAGAGATCGACGACCGCACCTCCCCCACCTTCGACACATCGGCGCTCGAGGACGATCCGACGGTGCGCGGCGCTTTCTATCGTGCGCTCTGTCCGATGCTCACCTCCGCCGACGAAAAAACAAGGCGGACGGCGGCGGCGGCGCTCAGACTCGGTCTGTCGGCGCTCGCCGGAGCCGATATATGATTCGATTCCGGTCATAAAAAGCGGCGCGAAAAATCGCGCAAGCCTAAAGGAGCATAAAAAACAATGTATTCATATCTGCTTTTCGACGCGGACGGAACACTGTTCGATTTCAAAAAATCCGAAGCGTCGGCGTTTAGCAGGACTTTCCGGTTATACGGAATGTCCTCTCCATCGGACGAGGTTTACGCGCGTTATCACAGCATAAATCAGTCGCTGTGGGACGCGCTCGACCGCGGCGAGGTGACAAAGGATTATCTGACGATCGAGCGTTTCCGGCGGCTGTTCACCGAATTCGATATCGGTGCGCCCGCCGAAAGCTTCAACCGCGATTATCTGCGTCTGCTCGGCGAGGGGGATTTTCTGCTCGACGGCGCTCACGGCTTTATCCACGCCCTGCGCGCGGCGCGTCCCGACGCCTATATGGCGATAATCACAAACGGAGTAGCGGCGACTCAGCTTTCGCGTTTCCGCCGCTCGTCGATACGCGACTGCTTCGATTCGATTTTCATTTCGGAGGAGATAGGCGCGACCAAGCCCGACGTCCGCTATTTCAACGGCGTTTTAGCCGGAATTCCGGGCTACTGCGAGGCATACCGGCGAGAAACCGTCGTCATAGGCGATTCGCCCGCCGCCGACATCCTCGGCGCGAACAACGCGCGGCTCGCGAGCGTCTGGTATAATCCGGAGCACCGCGAAAACCGCACCGCCGCCGTCCCGACCTACACCGCGTCGTCCTACGCCGAGATCGAACGTATTATAAACGCGTGATATAAAATATAACGGAGCGTTCCGCTCTGTACAGGTAATAATTTATGAATATTACGGTGCTGATGCCCTTTGACGAACAGTCGCGCGTTAAATTTTCCAACGCGCTTCGAGGCGCGGATATCACATACGCCTATGACCATACGCTTTCATATATGCAAAAGCAGAGCTTTGACCGCGATAAATACGGCGGGGCGCTTTGCGGCGCGGACATTGTCATAGGACAGCCGCCGCCTGATATGCTGCCCGATATGCGTCGGCTTATGCTGCTCCAGCTGTCGATGGCGGGAACAGAGCCATATTCGCGCCCCGGCGTCGTGCCGCCGAACGTCCGGTTATGCAGCGCGAGCGGGGCGTACGGCGCTGCAATTTCGGAGCATATGCTCGCCTGCGCGCTCATGCTGATAAAAAAGCTTCATCTTTACCGTGACAATATGGCGCGGGGCGCGTGGCTCGACCGCGGAGACGTCCTATCGCTTTCCGATATGACCATCGCCTGCATAGGACTTGGCGATATCGGCTGCCACTTCGCGTGGCTCTGCTCACTTATGGGCGCTCACATTATCGGAGTGCGCCGCGCGGGGCTTGATATGCCGGATTATGTGGACGAGCTTTATCACGCGGATTCGATCGACGCCGTAATCTCCCGCGCCGATATCACCGCGCTTTCCATGCCGGACACGCCGCAGACCGCCGGAATGTTCTCCGCGCAGCGCATCTCACGAATGAAGTGCGGCTCGATACTGATAAACGTCGGGCGCGGCAATGCCGTCGACACGGACGCCCTTGCCGCCGCGCTTTCGTCGGGACAGCTGTCCGGCGCGGCGATAGATGTTTCAAACCCCGAACCGCTGCCGTCATGCCATCCGCTGTGGAGGTGCGAAAACACGATAATAACGCCGCATATCAGCGGTTTTTATCATCTTCGCAAAACCTATGACGACATTGTGGACATCGCGCTGAAAAACGCGCTCGCAGTATATGAAAACGGCGGCGGCGCACAGCTTATAAGCGAGGTCGACCGCGCGACAGGCTACCGTGTGACGCAGAGGTATTCAAAATGAAGCCGCGCGGCGATCCCGACGGCGCGATAAAAGCTGCGCTCGATATATATACTGGAGGCTCAGGCAGCGTATCGCCGGATACCGCCCGCGCCGCCGTTTCATTCGCGCTCGGTCTCCGCGCATGATTTTTCATACAGGCGCATAACATAACGCGCCGAATGATATATTCACGCTAAAACCATAAGAGAGGTGTCAAACATTGCGTATCGATAAAATCGAAATATCGCGGTTCGGAGGGCTATCCGGCTTGGTTCTTACGCCGGGCGGGGGCGTCAACATCGTCGAAGGCTCAAACGAACGCGGCAAATCGAGCGTCGCCGCGTTCATAAAATATATTTTCTACGGCTTCTCCGACAAGCGCGAACGCACCGCCGCTCTGCCCGTATCGGGCGGCGGAGTCGGCGGAGTCGCCGAGATAACCGTCAACGGACGTTCTCTGCGCATCGAGCGCGAAACCGCAGCGGACGGCACGGAAAGACTCACGGTCACGGCGCTCGGCTCGTTGTCGCCGCTCAAGCTGTCAAGATCGCCCGGCGAAACGCTTTTCGGCATCGACGCGGAGGTTTTCATGCGAACCGCGTTCATAACGCAGACGGGCGGCGGCGCGATTGCAGACGGCGGGGCGTCTGGCGACGCTGTCGGCGCCGCTATCGAAAATCTTCTATATTCCGCCGACGAATCGATATCCACCGAAAAAGCTCTCGACACGCTCGACGCCGCGCGCGTTAAGCTTCGTCATAAAAACGGCAGGGGAGGGAGCATCGGAGCGCTCATGTCACAGCGCGAACAGCTGTCAGCCCGTCTTTCCGCCGCAGAAACGTCCTCTGCGGATATAATATCCCGCGAGGCAACGCTTCGGGAGCTGACAAAGAAAATCGAGGACAACCGCGAAATGTCAATGAACATCGCGGACAAGCTTCATTCGCTCGATATCGCCGAGCTTGGCGATAAGATCGCACGGCTGCGCTCAAGCGAGCACGAATACGGACGTTCGGTGCGCGAATACCGCGCCTGCGCCGCGCAGTTTAAGGCGGAGGGCTACGATTCACCCGCGAAATATCTCGCACGGCTGCGCGAGCAGTCCGCTTCGCTCGACGCTATCGGGCGTCAGCTCGACGAAACGCGCGGCGTTCTTTCCGGCGACGCTGCAACCGCGCCTGCCGAGGAAAACAACGAGGTCTCGCCGACCTCCGACGCCGAGCTGCTCGAGCTTGAGGTCAAGCTCAACGAGGACGGCGGTCAGGACGCGGTCGCGGCGAAATGCGCGAAATGCGAGCGCTCCGTGAAGCTGATGACCGCGCTGTGCGGCGTTTCTCTCTTTTTCACGATATTGTTCGCCGGCGGCGCTGCGCTCGCTTATCTCAATATGCCGGAGTTTACCGTCCCGGCGGTCGCGGCGGCCGGAGTGTGCGCCATCGCGCTCGTTGTATTAGCGCTTTTGCGTTCGCGCCGCACCGACGAGCGAGCCGCACTGCTCGAACGCTATTGCTGTTCGGAAGCCGACGAGCTTTCCGGCACTCTCGATTACATAATGCGCTCCGCCGGACGTCTGCGCGAAAGAATCCACCGTCAGAAGGAGCTTGAATCGCAGCGGGGAGCGCGTGAGAGCGAACGAAGCGCCATCGTCGGTCATATTTCCGACGCGTATAAGGCGAAATCCGACGAAATTGCTGCCATGCTCGCGTCGAGCGGACGGAGCGGCGACGTTTCCGAAGCGATAGCAGAGCTTAGCGACTACTGCGTCCGTCTGCGTTCGCTTTATGATGAAGCGCTGCGCCGCCGCGACGAGGTGACAAAACAGCGTTCGTCGCTTTGTGATATTGATATCGCCGCCGCAGAGGAAAAAGCGAGAACGCTTGACCGCGCCGCGCTTGCCGGACTTGACCGCCGCGAGCTGAAGCGCCGTTATGATTTTTCGACGGCGGCGGTCGCTACAATGACCGGACACGTTCACGAAACCGAGGTGGAGCTGGCGTCGCGCCGCGCTTGCTGCGAATCGGCGGCGGAGCTTGCCGAAGCCATATCTGACATCGACCGTCAGCTGTACGATGAAATATCCCGCGCCGACGCCCTGCTGCTCGCGCACGATAAGCTTCGCGAAGCGTCCGATGGTCTGCGCTCGGACGTCACCCCCAAGCTGTCGGCGAACGCCGGAAAGCTCATGAGCGAAGCGACCGGCGGAAGATACGACGAAATCGGCGTATCGCCCGAGCTTGGCTTATATTTCCGCGCCGACGGACGCACCCTCCCCGACAGCTATATGAGCGGAGGAACTCGCGACGCCGCATATGTCGCGCTGCGTTTCGCGCTGCTCGAGCTGCTCTGCCGGACGACGACTCCGCCGGTGCTGCTCGACGAAGCCTTTTCACGGCTCGACGACACTCGCATGGAGAATATGCTGCGGATACTTGCCGCCAAGGCAAAAAACGGCGTGCAGACCTTCGTATTCACAAGCAGCGGACGCGAGGGCGAAATCATGCAGCGCGTCGGCGAGTTTAATCATATCGAAATGTAACACGCGCCGGCGAGTTTGTGCATATCGAAATGTAACACGCGCCGGCGAGTTTGTGCATATCGAAATGCAGCGCGCGCGGGCTATAAAACCGCAGCGTGATAATTTTCGGTCATGCTGAAATCAATATTTATCACGGAAGGATATCATTATTATGCTTGTCAGCGGAGCGGAATATATCATTGATTTTCTGCGCGAAAAAGGGGTTCGGACGGTATTCGGCTATCCCGGCTCGCCCGTGCTCGATATTTACGAGCAGTTTTACCGCTGCCGCGACGATATCGCCGCGCCCCGCCATATCCTTATGCGTCATGAACAGGGAGCGTGCCACGCCGCCTGCGGTTATGCGCGCGCGACCGGACGTCCCGGCGTCTGCATCGCCACCTCCGGCCCGGGAGCGACAAATCTCGTCACCGCCATCGCCGACGCGTATCTCGACAGCGTCCCGCTGCTTGTCATCACCGGTCAGGTGGGCGTTATGAGCATCGGACGTGACGCGTTTCAGGAAGCCGACATCATGGGCATAACCATTCCCGTGACAAAGCATAATTACCTCGTCAAACGCGCCGACGCGCTGAGATCAACTCTTGAGGAAGCATGGCGGATAGCGTCGTCCGGACGCCCCGGGCCGGTGCTTGTAGATATATCCCGCGATGTTTTTGCCGCGCAGCTCGACGACAGCGTCCCCTGCGGCAGCGCTCTGCCGCGCGTGCGCGAAAATCCGCTCACCCTCGGCAGCTGTATCGATGATATCCGCTCGGCGCTCGAGCGCTGCTACCGTCCGGTTATACTCGCGGGCGGCGGCACGGTATCGGCGGGCGCGGGCGGACTGCTGTCGCGTTTTGCCGAAAAATATGACATTCCGGTCGCAACGACGCTTATGGGAATGGGAATAAAGCTGAACAGCGGTGCTCGTATGCTCGGTCTTACCGGAATGTACGGCACTCCGGCGGCAAATGCCGCGATGGAGCAGGCGGATCTCGTCCTCGCGGCGGGCTGCCGCTTCTCCGACCGCACGGTGTCGGATTTCGAGCGCTTCTCACACACTAAAATGCTGATTCACGCCGATATCGACAGCGCGGAGATATCGAAAAACGTCACGGCGGATATCGCGGCGGTCTGCTCGGCGCACGAATTATTCTCATGCCTGCTCGACGGTGAAATGAAGCTGCGCCGTGAGGACATCTCCTTATGGAACGCGCAGCTCGACGGCATATTCCGCCGCGAAAAAACTCCGCCGCCAACGCCCTCCGACCGTCTTTCATGCCGCGAGATACTGCGTCAGGTGGATATCTGCGAGCATGAGCTGCGCGACGCCATATACGTCACCGACGTCGGAAATCATCAGATGACGGCGGCTCGCGAGCTTGAGCCGATATTCGAGCGCGGCTTTATCACAAGCGGCGGGCTGGGAGTCATGGGCTTCGGTCTGCCCGCCGCCATAGGAGCGTCGCTGTCGCTCTCCGCCGCCGATGCAGCCGGTATCGATACGATTTCGGAATACAGCCCGCTCAGAGCACGTCAGATAGTGCTCATCTGCGGCGACGGCGGCTTTCAGATGACAATGCAGGAGCTTGCGCCGCTTGCACGGCTGCGTTCCGCTTTGCCTGTGAAGGTATTTTTGATGGACAACAACGCGCTCGGCATGATACGAACGATGCAGCGCGCGCGTTATGAGGGGCATCTGATGGCGAGCGAGCTTGAAAATCCCGATTTTGGCGCGATAGCCGGCGCCTACGGAATAAAAAGCGTCCGGCTCGATATTAATTCGCGTCCGACTCTCGCCGCCGATATTAGAGCCGTCCTCGAGAGCCGCGAAAACATTATAGTTCACTGCGTCAAAACCTCGCCGGCAAGCGGCACTGTTTTATAAACGAAAAAAGGTGCGATTAAGTCCGCACCTTTTTCGTTTACTTTGTTTACTTTTAAATTTTCGCTGCATCTTTAAGCTTTTACTTTTTTAACTTGAAATGATTGCCGCCGTTTAGGCTGTTAACTTTTATAGTCCTGCATATAGTTTACTTTTTAACTTTCGTTTAGGCTTTTGACAGTTAACGCCTTTAACCTTTGATACGGAGCGCTTCTTCGGCATCGTCCGAAACGGCGAGCAGATCATTTACACGCTCGCTTATGACCGCCGAAAGCTCGTCCGCGCGGTCGATGGCGGCGCGCATCTGGGCGGCGAGCAGCTCTGGCGTCAGAGAGTCGGCTGTTAACGGGCGCGTAAGGGCGAGCATATCGAACAGCCCGTCGACCTTGGGATCGTAGGCAAGACCGATGACCGGCACGCCGGACGCCGCCGCGTATATCAGAAAATGCAGCCGCATTCCCAGCACAAACCGCATATGCGCCGCCATCGACGTTATCTCGGACGCCGTAAGTCCGCGCACCATCCTCGCTCCGCTCACCGCGTTTGCCGCCATGCGGCTGATTTCCTCGTCCTGATCGTTCTGCATCGGCATGAATATCGGGATAAGACCGTATTCGTCCGATATGATTTTACACGCCGCAACGGTATTTTCCATATAAACATGATCAAATCGTGTGCGTCCGCGAAGCGATACGGCGTAATAATTGCCCGAGGCGATATCGATTCCGTCAAGCGCAAGGCGATATTTCACCCAAACGTCGATCGTTTCGCGGTTCTGCTGACGGATAATTCCGAACGCCGGATCGGCCGTCACACGCACGCGCGAATTTTTGACGCCGAGCGCTCTCAGCGTTTCATATGAGCCGTTATCGCGCAGGGTGACGGCGTCGGCGGACTCGAGAACCTCGCGCGATATGCGCTCTGCCCGCTCGCCTCCGAGCGGCCCTATGCCGGAAGCGTAGAGCATAACGCGCAGTCCCATCGACTTCGCCATGCGCATTATTCCAGTGTAATAAACGAGCGAGCGCTGACTCGTCGAATTCTGAAGCAGACTGCCGCCGCCGCTGATTAACAAACCCGCGCACTTCATCTCGCGCCGTATGGCGAACAGATTGAAGCGCGATATCGCCCGCACACCGTAGCGCTCCGACGTTTCGCGCGGCGAATGTGACAGCACCGTCAGACGTATATCCGGATCGAGCCTGCGAAGCGACGCCGTGATGAGCTGCAAAAGGCTGTCGTCGCCCACGTTGCCGTAGCCGTAATAGCCGGAGAGGATAACATCGCCGCGTTTATATTTTTTGAGCGGACGCAGGGAATTGTAAACGTTCTCGGCGTCGTCCGCCATGCGCGATATGGAATAATGCTCCATCACGGCGGCGCGGCAGTATTCGCCGAGGTCGGCGCGCTGCTCGTCAGATTGAGCAAACAGCGTTTTGACGTCAGAAAGCAGTTTATCTGGTGTGCTGTCGCCGCAGCCGCGGCAGCAGAAGTTGGTATCGAGCGCGGCGGCGATATTCCGCTCGCCGAACACTCCGAGATAACCCTGCGAGCCTGCCAATATCACCGGAACACGCGCCGACATTGCCTCGAGCGCCGAACGCGAAACTCCTACGAAAATATTGGGGCGGTAAATTTTTGCTCCGTCGGCGGTATTTTGCGCTGTTTGGACGCCGCTGCTTGCGCTGTCACGTTCGCCTATCGCCAAAAACGCCGAAACATCGGTGCGCGCGCCGGCGAGCGTTATCACATTGCGCCCCAGACGCGCGTTGAGAGCGCTTACCACGCCATCGAGCCGCTCGTAATCGGTGCCGTAGCCTATCATCACGATTTCAAGATCGGGATAGAGCGAGAGCAGCTGTCCGGCGATCTCGCAGAGCTGAAACGCGATATGCGCGCTCTCGCGGTCAATGCGGCTTACATAGATGATTCGGTGGCGGCAGCTCTCGGACAAATTGAATTCACGCGTGACCGCCGAGGACGCGTCGTCTGGTATGCCGGAAAATCGTCCGGTGTCGACGCCGTTTATGGTGAGGGTGATGTTGTCGCTCCACAGACCGTAATTATCGATGAGATAATTCTTGATATCGCAGCTGACGGCGAGGGTACGCTCGCCCCAGTCGGATATCAGCTTCCAATATGGCGTCGCCGCGTAAACTCCGTGGCAGGAGGTGACAAAGCGCACACCGTATTTCCGCGCCGCGATTCCGCATATAAAAGCCGGTATGCGAGCATGGGCGTGAACGATGTCAAAGCCGCCCGTTTTAAGCAGCTTTTTTATTATTTTATAGGATTTGAGCACGCAGTCGGGGCGCTTTGTATTGAGCGGGGCGGCGACGTGGGCGACTCCGGCTTCGGTGAGCGCCGGGACGTAAACTCCGCCCGCCGACACCGCCGTCACCTTATGTCCGCGGCGCGAAAGTTCGCGCGCAAGCTCCACGAAATGCGTTTCCGCGCCGCCGATATCGAGCGACATTGTTGCAAGCAGAATATTCATATTTTTCGCCTTTTTATATTGTATTGTATTGGCAGCGAGCCTTAAAGCATTAGAGCGTGAGATAATCTCACGCTCTCTGTTTTTATTTCAAAAGACTGTGTTACATGGAATTTTCCCGCCGTCGGACGCGGCGGCATGAAAAACCTGTTCTGCCCTTATGCGGCTGGCTGGGTGCGGACGAATTTGCCGTTTTCAAAAAGTCCCTCGAGCGTGCGTCCGGACGGCCAGGTGTATTTGCCCCAGCCGTTCATTTTGCCGTCGACGAACGCTCCGGTATATATCTCGCCGTTCGCCCATGTATAAGTACCTGTGCCGGTGCGGACATCGGAAACAAAAGCTCCGCTGTAAACGTCGCCGTTGCCGAAGGTATAGATACCCGTACCCTCCTTGCGGTCGTTTACATACGCGCCCTCATAGGAAGAACCGTCCGCCCAGATGAATTTTCCCTGTCCGTTTTTAAGGTCGTCCTCAAAATAACCGAAATAAAGCGAACCGT
>Ga0172378_10003049_pt1 | contig 15722 bp, 13 predicted proteins | sample GrowelOW332metaG_FD_119755 | JGI IMG/M metagenome (GOLD analysis project Ga0172378, IMG submission 119755) | Groundwater microbial communities from an aquifer near a municipal landfill in Southern Ontario, Canada - Pumphouse #3_1 metaG | ecosystem: Environmental > Aquatic > Deep subsurface >... | reverse complement strand
GGAAACCTCTTGCCATTATTTTTGCCTTCTTTGGTATTGGTGTTGCCATGCTCGGAAATGGCACATTCACACAAGTAAATGGTATTACCAACTCAGTTGCTATGTTTGTGGATCCCATGAATCTCCTCTCTTTTCAATTGTTAGGCCACAGCATACCAACAATTATTGCCATTACCGGATTAATCGTCACCGTTCTTGCAGCTTTGGTTATCATTGGTGGCATTCAGCGTATCTCTGCGGTTGCTGAAAAAGTAGTACCATTTATGGCAATTTGCTACATTGTCATTGGACTTATCTTTATCGCTTTCAATCTCACCTCGATTCCTGCAGCCTTTGTTAAAATAGTACAAAGCGCCTTTGGCCTTAGAGCTGTAAGTGGAGGAATTCTAGGAACCATGATTATCGCCATGCAAAAAGGTATTGCTCGTGGTATCTTTAGTAATGAAGCAGGTCTTGGATCCGCTCCTATTGCTGCCGCTTCTGCAATCACCGATAATCCAGTAAGACAAGGTCTTATATCGATGACAGGAACCTTTTTCGATACCATCATTATCTGTACCATTACCGGTTTAACTATTGTCATTACCGGTGCATGGAACAATGGTCTTGAAGGCATCCAAGTGACCAACTATGCCTTTCAAACGGGGCTTCCTTTTAACACGAAATTCACTTCATTTATTATTATGATGTGTTTAACGATTTTTTCCTTTACCACCATTATTGGTTGGAACTTCTATGGGGAAAAATGTCTTGGGTATCTGAGTAAAAATAATGGCAAGGCTTTGATTATCTATCGAGTCCTCTATATTTTTGCCTTGTTTGTTGGTCCGTATTTCACCCTCACAGAAGTGTGGACCCTTGCCGATATCTTTAATGGTCTGATGGCAATTCCAAATATACTTGCCCTTCTTTTACTTTCTCCTCTTGTTTTTAAAGAAACAAGAGAACAGATACGAAAAAAGAGATAATACGAGGTACCCTATCGTTAAGACACACCCCTTTGGGTGTGTTTTTTTACCTCTATCACATGCAAAATACTGAAAAAGAAGAGCACGATCCAAAGAAAATCAACCCATTTCTTTCTCTCTTAAAAACAATCATAAAGAAATTTATCTGATTATAATCAAACAAATAGATATTTTATGATTTTTTTCATTTATTTTTTTTCTCACGTAAAAAACGCACAATTGTCAGAAAATCGGTATTTTTACATCAAAAATGTGACATTTATACTACTATAATAAACTTATATTCACTATATGAAATATTTATTAATATAGTGAACTTTTTTTCACTAATCTAATACAGTAAAAGAAAATAAATTTCAACTTTTTTGAGAAAAGGGTAAACACGATTGTCTTATTTTGGTAGACTCTTAAAAACTTATTTAAGGGACAAAAATATGACAAACTTTTTAAACACGTTGGACAGCCTCATATGGGGTGTGCCTCTCATCGTTGCAATACTTGCAACAGGTATTTATCTGTCGCATGGGCTTTCTTTCTTACAAACAAAGAAACTTGGTAAAGCCTTAAAACTCACATTCAATAATAAAATTGAAGGTGAAGGTGAAATTTCACCTTTCGCAGCTTTATGTACCGCACTTTCCGCTACCATCGGTACCGGTAATATGGTCGGGGTCGCAACCGCAATTTGTCAAGGTGGTCCAGGTTCCTTATTTTGGATGGTTTTAGCCGCTTTCTTTGGTATGGCGACAAAATATAGTGAAGGATTTCTTGCAATTCGTTATCGTAAGATTGATGAAAACGGTATTGTTACCGGTGGTCCTTTTGCCTACATCGAATATGGTCTTGGTAAGAAATTTAAACCTTTAGCTGTTGCCTTTGCCGTTTTCGGTATTGGCGTAGCATTACTTGGAATTGGAACCTTCACACAGGTCAATGGTGTAACCAATGCAACTGCCATGTTCTTTGATCCAAACGGCGTAAATACCGTCAGTGTCCTTGGTTTTATTCGACCTATTTCCGTTGTGATTACCGGCGTTATTTTAACCATTATCGTCGCGTTAGTCGTTATCGGAGGATTAAAAAGAATTTCCAGTGTTGCTGAAAAGATTGTACCATTTATGGCAATCTGTTATGTCGTTATTGGTGTTCTCTTCCTTCTCTTTAATCTTACAGCTATTCCATCAGCTTTCGTTGAAATCATTCAAAGTGCTTTTGGCATGAGAGCCGTCAGTGGTGGTATTTTAGGTACCATGGTTATTGCCATGCAAAAAGGTATTGCTCGTGGTATCTTCAGTAATGAAGCTGGTCTTGGTTCAGCTCCTATTGCAGCTGCTTCAGCAATGACAAAGAGTCCTGTTCGTCAGGGTTTAATTTCTATGACTGGTACCTTCTTTGATACCATTATCATTTGTACCATTACCGGACTTACCATTGTTATCACCGGAGCTTGGAATATGGGAATTGAAGGCGTTGCAGTTACTTCCTATGCATTCCAAACAGGACTTCCTTTTCCTACCCAGATGACCTCATTTATCATCATGATTTGTCTTGCTGTTTTTGCATTCACCACGATTCTTGGTTGGAACTTCTACGGTGAAAGATGTCTTGGATATCTCAGCAAAAATAATAAAACAGCGCTTTGGATTTACCGTATTATTTTTATTGTCGCTATTGGAATCGGACCATATTTCACCCTCAGTCAAGTATGGACCATTGCTGATATTGTCAATGGACTGATGGCCATTCCAAACATCATCGCATTACTTCTCCTCAGCAAAGTTGTTTTCAAAGAAACAAAACATTACTTTGCCGAAGAAAAAAGCGAACCAGAAGACAGGGTTGAAGCCGAGGCAGAAGCCCAGGCAATCAACGAAATAAAGAAATAATCATTCCTTTAGGAGTGATCAACTCGGAGTGTGACCTCTCCCGTTCCAACGGTGATGTCTTCTCCGCTATCTAAGTGGACGAGTAAGTGAGCATTGTCATCAATGCCATGTACGAGTCCTCTTTCTTTTTGCCCTTTATGGAACAAAAAGACGGAATGTCCTATAACATTGGATCTTCTTCTGTATTCATCAAGAAAATCACGAGAAGGTAAAGCGTGCCAAATAGCCATCAGTTCTTGCATCACGAAAGCAACAAGAAGATTTGCATCAACACCAGATGGAACCGATTCTTCCCCATCATATAAAGAGGTAACAATATCCTGCAAATCAGAGGGAAATTCACTCTGCTTGGTGGCAAAATTAATACCAATTCCCACCACAATGGCAGCCATGGATGAATTTTCCATTGAGACCACGCCTTCACAGAGGATTCCCGTTACTTTCTTTTGATTAAAAAAGACATCATTTACCCATTTGATTTCAGTTTCTTTGTGACAGAGTTTCTGTATTGCACGGGAAACTGCAACGCCTGCTGCACTGGTGACAAGCAAACTATCTTCTATTCCACCCTGAGGTCGAAGTAACAGACTCATATAAGCACCACCGGTTGGACTAACAAACGTTCTGCCAAGTCTCCCCCGCCCTTTGCTTTGGAAAGAAGAAACAACCAGCGTTCCTTCCGGCTTTCCTTCAGCAGCTAATTGCTTACACAATCTATTGGTTGAATCGATGGTTTCTTGATATACCACCTCATACTCGGGAAGCAATGCATCAAGACCAGATTGACTTAATTTGACACTTGATCGCATAAAACGATACCCCCTATGAGTCTTTGCTTCAATCACCGCACCATCTTTTCTCAATGCGGCTATTCCTTTCCAGACATAGGCTCGTGTCTTCCCTAATTTTTCGGCTATTTCTTCCCCAGAGACATATTCATTTTCATTTTCTCTGAGTAAATGCAGTATTGACTCATATTTCTTCATATCCCCCATACTATTATGTTGTATTTTATCTTTCAAGCTTTGTTTCTTTGATATGCACGAAAAGAAAGACACAATAAAATTGTTTGTATATTGTAAACAATATATAATAATTAATGTTTACAATATAAATAAAAGGTGATATTGTCTTCATATGAATACACGAAAAACTTTATTAACTGCATTATTTTCAGGTTTAATTATTGTTGGGACATTCATTAAAGTTCCAATCCCACCCGTACCAATTACCCTGCAGTCGCTCTTTATCGTTCTTGCAGGTCTTATTCTTGGTGCAAAAAATGCAACCCTTTCTGTTTTGATTTACCTTATTCTTGGAGCTATTGGACTACCTGTATTTACCGGTGGTGGTGGTATTGCCGCCATGATTGGACCAACCGGTGGTTTTCTTTTGGGCTTTCTCATCGGAGCCTTTGTAATAGGATATATCAGTGATAAAGGAAGAAAAGAAGACAATAGTGTTAAAGTTTCCTCATTAATCATTGCATCCATCGTAGGTTCTCTCATTTTCTACGCAGTAGGCATTGTGTGGTTAAAGGTACAACTCAATATTTCTTGGGCAAAAAGCTTCGCTGTCGGCATGGCACCATTTGTTATTGGCGATGCCCTCAAAGTCATTCTTGCCGTACTCATTGCCAATACGTTTAATCCAAGGATTGGCAAAATGATACACGATACCGAAGAAAGAGAAGAAGACTAAGAGTCTACCCCTCATCTGTGCATATAACAGAGGTCTTTTCGACCAATTTATATAAAAAATAAAATCATTTTCTTCAAGGATGAGCATTAAGCTCATCCTTGTTTTGTCGATAACACCAACCCCAAACACCATATTTCTCTTTTTACTGAGGAGAGATTCGACCCACAATGTATCACAATTATGTAAATTCCCATCATTTTACTTGCTGATTGCTCTTTCTTTAGTTACTCTTAGTGGCAGAGAGGATAAAATGCAATACAAAGATTATCAGATAAACTTTTTAAATAGCTTTGAAAGACTTGGAAATGATTCAAGCAACTTTATAGGTCTTAAACCACTACCAACATCAATATGTGTAGAAGAATGCGCGAATGAATTATTAGAATTAATGTTTCCCGGTCGTTGTGAAGGAAGCTACAGCCAATCGATGCAAGATATTGTACTTCATCAATTAGAAAAAGCTCGATGGACACTTTCAACGCTGATATTCCAAGCGTTTAATCATGAATGTGATTGTGTTGATAACAACAATAGCGAAAGCCAAGAATTAACCAATACCGCAATGGATACCCTTCTTGAGCAACTTCCAACCATTCGAAAAGAGTTGAAGTTAGACGCACAAGCTGGTTTTAATAATGACCCAGCAGCTACCGATCTTCATGAGATCATACTCTCTTATCCGTTTATGAAGGCACTCACCATTCATCGAGTTTCTCACTGCTTATTCAAAGCAGGAGTTCCACTACTTCCTCGTATGTTAAGCGAATGGGCTCACTCAAAAACAGGAATAGATATTCATCCTGGTGCAACCATTGGAAAGAGTTTTTTCATTGACCATGGTACCGGTGTTGTTATTGGTGAAACGACCATTATTGGTGACAATGTCAAGATTTATCAAGGTGTCACCCTCGGTGCATTAAGTTTTCCAAAAGACGAATATGGTACCTTAATCAGAGGTGCGAAACGACACCCAACTATTGAAGATAATGTCACCATTTATGCGAATGCAACTATATTAGGCGATATTGTTATTGGTCAAAACTCCATCATTGGTTCATCTGTTTGGATTAAAGATAATATTGCTCCTGATACATCAGTTGTCTTGCATACCCCAGAAACGGTTCACCGACTCATAAAACCAAAAGTCATTCCAGGTCAAAAGATAACCCTCGAAGGAATCAAAGCATAAACACAATCACAGAAAACAAAGAACCGACGAGTCATCGCCGGTTCTTTTATGAAGAAAAAGAGTAAAATAAAGTAAATTACACTAAATCAACATGCATTTTATCACCTTCAATTGAAGTAAACTTTGCTTTATACAAACTTCCAACCTTGGCAAAAGCAGGTTCCCCATCAACAATGACATCGATATAGTTACCACTTAAGCCGGTATAGTGCCCATTACTTCGCTCTTGTAAGACAATCTCAGTATCTTTTCCGACATGTCGTTCAAGATAACGCTGATGCAATTTTTCCGATAAATCTCTCAGCTTCTTTGCTCTTTCATCACGAAGGTATTCAGGAAGTTTATCCTTGCAACCATAGAGAGGAGTATTAGGACGAGGAGAATATGGGAAGACATGCAACTGTGCAAACTGATACTTTTCAAGGAACGCATAGGTCTCTTCAAAATCTTCTTCGGTTTCACTTGGAAGACCAGCAATGATATCAGCAGCAATAAAAGGATCATCTTTAATACTTCTCATCTTTTCTACCATGTAGATAAGATGATTTTTATCATACTTTCGGTTCACTCTCTTCAGCACATGATCACTTGCACTCTGAATAGGAGTGTGGAAATGTGGTTGTACACGATAATCTTTCATTGCGTTCAAAACTCTATCATCAACATGATCAGCTTCAAGACTTGAAAGTCTGATTCTAATATCAGGACCAAGAGATGCCAAAAGCTTTTCAAGCAGTCCACCAAGACCGTCACCTGTATGATCATACATGGTGAGATTTACACCGGTGAGCATAATCTCACTAAAGCCCTCTTTCTCAAGATCAAGCGCTCGTTGCACGACAATAGCAGCATCAAGAGTTTGAGACTTACCACGAGCTACATGTACTCTGCAGTATCCACAGTTGTTATCACAACCATCTTGTACCTTCAAATAGGCTCTACTGTGATAGGCAAACGATGCTGCATCATAATCAAAGGGAGAAACATCTTCTTCTGTAAAGGTATCAACACTTTCTCGTACCGTCATACCGTTTAAAAGAGCGGTACTCATATGTTTGGGTAGTTTGAGTAATTGTGCTTTTTTATTGAGGGTTACAACGATGATTCCTGGTTCTAATGCTTCAATATCTTTAGCGTTCATTTGAGCATAGCAACCGGTAACGATGGTAACAGCTCGCTGAGCAAACTTCCTAATCATACGTCTTGCTTTCTGTTCAGCTTTGGTTGTAACGGTACAGGTGTTGACAATATAGAGTTCAGCCCCACCATTTTCATCTACTATTTCAAAGCCCTCTTTGGTAAAGGCATCTGCGATGCCTTCACTTTCACACTGGTTTAATCTGCAACCTAGTGTGTATACACATACTTTATCCAAAATTTATACCTCGTGGGCGATTAACTCCGCCATTTCATAATCCAGCGCACCCTTTAATCCAAGTCTCATTTGCTTGGTGTAAGGATTGTATCTTTGTAAATCATAGAACAATTGCTTCGGATCATTGCAGGTTTGTTCTACAATTGTCATCAAACTCTTGTAACCTTTCGTTCCAAGCTCTGTAGGTTGCAGTGCTAATTCATCAAGCACTCTTCCCATAAAGTGAACGATTCCTTGTGACCATGCTGCTTCTCTATCGTGAGCATCTGGTGTCATTTCAAGTACTTTGAGTTGCATCTCGTGCATGGCATCTTTAATCGTGTTGTATTCATCTGCATTGGCATTAAGATTACACATAACAAAAGGAAGACCAACCACTCCGTTCTGTCCGGAATCTGGTCCAAACATTGGGTGTGTTGCGATATGATGAACTCTTTCCCCAAGTATCTCATTCATCCATTTTGTTGGATAAACTTTCACAGAACAGGTGTCCATGACAAGTGTACCACTTGGAATGTGTGGTGCACACTTTCGTAAAACAGATTCAAAGCTACTAATTGCCACGCAAAAGACAAGATAAGGAGAAGAGAGAACCTCTTCTTCACTCACAATCGTAACCCCTTTGGGTACTGCTTTCTTACTTCTACTGTAACCAACTACCTCATGACCTGCTTTTGCTAAGGTTTCAGCCCAAAAAGAACCGAAACGACCTAGTCCATAGACTCCAATCTTCATTCCTGACACCTCTCACATAATGCTTTAGTCAATAGTAAAGAACTGGTCGATGAGGTGCAAGGTACTTGAATAACAAATTTATGTCCATTGCATATGCAACAAATGCACAAAATTGTGTAGTATTTAATACTCACTTGATATCTTTATATACTGAGCGGTGTCTCAAAATTCAATCACTAAAAAAATACTGATTAAACTCCTCAAGAAAAAGGCAAAAACACCCCAAATAAACAGGGTGAAATGCCTTTCATAAGAAAATAAATCATGATAACATTGTTTTGTTAAATTAAGTATATATCATTTAAGGAGCATTTTATTATGACATTCGCTGAAAAGATGAAAGCTAAGGCTATAGCTGCTGCAAAAGTATTAGTATTACCAGAAGGTACTGAAGAAAGAACCCTTCAGGCTGCAAGAAAGATACTCGATGGCAAGATTGCTAAGAAAGTAATTCTTCTCGGTAAAATTGATGAAATCACTGCAAAAGCAAAAGAACTTGGCGTAGACCTTGCTGGTCTAGAATGCGTTGATCCTGAAACAAGTGATCTCAGAAAAGAATACGGTCACGAATATTATGAACTCAGAAAGAAAAAAGGCATGAGCGAAGAAGAAGCTTATGAAAAGATCAACGATGTTCTTCGTTTTGGTGCAATGATGGTTCGCATGGGTGCTGCCGATACAATGGTTGCTGGCGCTGAAAACACAACAGGTAAAGTACTTGTTGCTTGTTTCACTATTATCAAGTGTAAACCTGGTATTAAGAGTGCTTCTAGTTGTTTCGTTATGTCCACAAAGATGACAGATCTTGGTATTGATGGTGCTTTCATCTTTGCAGATGGTTCCACTATTCCTGATCCTACTGCTGAACAGTTAAGCGAAATTGCTGCTGCTTCCGCTCAGTCTTGTAAGACTTTCTTAGGTGCTGAACCTAAGGTTGCTATGCTCTCTTATTCAACAATGGGTTCTGCTAAGGGACCAGCTGTTGAAAAAGTACAACAAGCTGTTGAACTTGTTCACCAGAATCATCCTGAAATCGCTTGTGATGGTGAAATGCAATTAGATGCTGCTATCATCGAAAGTGTTGCTGCTCAAAAGGCTCCAGGTAGTGCTGTAGCTGGTCATGCAAACACCTTAATTTTCCCTGAACTACAGAGTGCTAACATTGGTTACAAGCTTGTTCAAAGATTAGGTGGTGCTGTTGCTATCGGTCCTATCCTTCAGGGCTTCAACAAGCCTGTATCAGACCTATCAAGAGGTTGTTCAGTTGAAGACATCGTTCTTACTTCTGCTATTACTCTTGCACAAGCTGCTGCAGAAAACTAAATCATAGCAATATGCAACAAAAGTCCTTCTCCTTCAAAAGAGAGGGACTTTTTTTGTGAAAATAAAAATATATTTTCCTTCAGGTTTTCTTAAAACAATGAAAGAAAGGACAGCCTTTTTCAAAAGGCTGTTGACACAAATCGATACACATAGTACAAAATATCTCGTTGACGCCGCTTTAGCTCAGTTGGTAGAGCAAAGGACTGAAAATCCTTGTGTCCTCGGTTCGATTCCGAGAGGCGGCAAAATGCAAAGGACAAAAGAAACAGGAGTGTATTGCAAAAGTCATTGATTGACAAATCAGTAGCCTCCTTTTTTTGAAATCTTTCTATGATAAAAATGTAAATTCATAAAACATGTAACTTAATAGGTATCTCTTTGACATCATCAGAGATAATAAAAGAATGAAAAAACAAAACAGTACACAACTATTAAACAAAACGAGGATATGCATCAAATAAAGACAAATCGATCAGACGTCAAATAATTGACAAAAATATATCAAATATTTCTTTCTTTTTTCAAAATTTACTTGTATTGAAATATTTAAAAAATTGCTCTTTTTAAGTAAGTTCATAACTCTCAAATCAACGCAACTTAATTTAAGTTTTACACCTCACCGCACTTTTTAAACCACTAAATTTACACCTCACCGCACTTTTTAAACCACTAAATTTACACCTCACCGCACTTTTGTAACTTTTATCTTAATCAAAAGAAGAAGAGGTACAATAAGACAGCAATATCAATAGAATTAGAGAAATAAAGAATACTCAATCAAAGGTATTCAATTCTAGAATTATAAATTGGCAATAGCATGACTATATATAACCATTATTATATTTTAACAAACCCGTTATTAAAATATAGAATTGCTATTTATTTTAATTTACAAACATAAATAAAAATTGTCTAATTTTAAGAATAACTCTTTTAACAATTTGTTTTTACGATATTGATTCAAACTTAATTTTAAGATTGCGAAAATGAGAAAAAGGCACTATTTTATCATGCTGTAAGAAGCCAACAAGTAGTCCAGGTTGAACTTTTTCTTGAACTGCAAACCTCACGATATTACCTTGAGTGAAATTATTATTCTTTATGAAAAGATTATAAGATTTTGGATCAATAAAAAAATCTCGTGCAAATTTATTTGCTTCTTCTTCATTTCGTTCATTTTGTGTTTCATCTTCGCCATAAAAAATATAAGGAGTTTTACCATCAAAATGTAATAAGAGATGTCCAATTTCATGCATCAAAGCAAACCACGCATTATCCTGAGTCTTAAACCGAAGACTCAAAAATATAGACGGATTATTTCGATAGCAAGAAATAGCTCCTCTCACTTTACAATTTGGAATAGCCTTTTCTATCACTAAATTAATCCCCTTATCATTGAGCCAACTTCTCGCATTTTTAAAAGCTAAAGAAGAATTAGGATTATTAGAAATATCTTTTAATTCATGCAAATTCCTTTTTAACTTTGCTACTGAATAGCGATTAATAATTTCATTGTTTTGAATTTCAATATCATCTTCACACAATTTAAGCCAAACAACAATAGAAGCCAAATCTCCTCCATCCTCCATAAAAGAGACAGGTAAGTTTGCATAGACTTTTTCAAAATTTGCAAAATCACTAATTTGTAAAATCTTTAACATTTCATTGGCTTGTTTTAATAAACTCCAATCCAAATTCTTAAAGACCTCTTTAAAATGAAATCGCTTTGCAATGTCTTTAAGTTGCTTTTGACTTAGATTCAGAAGAGGATCTTGTTTTCGAGCTAAAGCCTCTCTATATTTTGCTTCATAATTTAACCAATAAGAAGCAGGGATAGGTGGAAAAACTTTTTCCAGTTTGAGTGCCATTTCCTCAGTTAATCGAGTATTTCCATTCAAAAATTTTGATATATGTTTTTCACTCATATTAATTCTTTTAGCAAGATTTTTTTGAGTAATTCCATATTCATCAAGATAATTTTTAATAATTTTTCCGGTCGGAACATCAGATAAAATAGACATATTATATCCTTTCCTTTCCCTCTATTACTCATTAATTAATGATAATCCACAATGTCAATAATCTTAATTGAAATAATAGTTGAAAGGTCTTCTTCATTATATTCTCCAACGGGTTCAATAATTATTCTGTAATTCTTTGTTACATCTATTCCCCATTGATTATTATACCCACCTTTAAGCTTGTGCCGTCTCGGTGGTGGAATATTTGGAATATTTGCGAGTGTCACAGCTGCTTCCAATTCAGCTATTCGCATTACAAGGTTATTTGCACGATTTCCATAATTTTTATGAATTAATCGTTCATCTTTTAGCTTCTTTTGTAACTTTTTACTTGAGTAAGATAATTCCAAAATATATCCTCTATAATTTATTATATAATTATTAACCTATAAGGTCAATTTATTTATGGTATAATTTTAATGACTTCTCTATTATAATAATCAAAAGGCAAAAATATGGATAAGACATTAACAAATCAAGCAAGAAAACTTTATTCACTTTACTCCATTTTAGACAATAAGGACCAATTAAAAATGAAATTGGCAGATACTTTTGGCGATATAGAAACAATTGATAATACGCGTACTATCATCAATAATATTGTTCAAAAACATTATCCAAATGAAGCAATAATTAAATCCAGTTTTATCAACTATATTACAAAAAACAATACGAATAAAACTATCATCTACGAAATGAATGTACATAATAGTCGTGTTGATTTATGTTCTATCGGCAAAAAAAGTATTGCCTATGAAATTAAAACTGATTTTGATACAAAAAATCGACTTCAAAAACAAATAAATGATTACAAACTTGTTTTTGAAGAAAATTATCTCATATGTTCAAAACAAAAACTAACCTCTTTATCAGATTCTATTTCACCAGATGTCGGTATCTATCTCTATACAATAAAAAAGAGTGGTAAAATTTATTTCTCAAAATTCAGACCAGCAAAAAAGAATCAACAAATTAATGCTGAAAAACAATTAGAATCTCTTACAAAACAAGAATTAAAAACAATATACAATTCAAAAAATAATTTAGAAAAAAGTGATCTAATATCGAGTATACTCACAAAATATCAAAAGAAAAAAATTAATTCTTTTTTTAAAATATGTATCAAACAACGCTATGCAACTCGATGGAATTTTTTATTCTCACATAAAGATTCAATTTTCTTACTTGATTACCAGTGGTTTTATAACAATCCAATTAATCCAACATTAATCTATCAAGCCTAAAATTACTGAAGAAAACTTTTATATTGTTGATGGATTACTCGCTCCATGATAAATCCATTCCAAATAGCCCATCCTGTGTAATCTTTACCACTTTGTCTCGCTCTTACTATTTGAGCAACAACAGGACAATCTTTATCCGAGTCAAGAAATGATTCTTTACTCATTATTTTACTTATTACCTCTTTGTAACCGGGTTGACCTGTTTCTTCTTCATTTTTAATTGAATAAAACTTATTTTCTTTATAACAATAAAATAAAGCCAAAGCATGACCTCGATGAATGCCTTTGCGTCCCCCACCAGTATTTAAATCATCCTTCATGCCACAATAATCACCAAAGTCATCAAAGCCATACTTTTTATACTCATTCTTAAGAGAACAATCAATTAAAGAAGTAAAGTCATCTTCTTCATATGGAGCAGTTGTATAGGATGCATTTCTTGTAGAATTTACAATTATTTTTCTTCCTGCAAAATTCAACCGTTGAATATCATGTAGATTTTGTACTATAGAACTTATAGGACTCTCTGCAATATCAACAATAAGATAATCTTTATCAGAGATAAACTGGTGAATAACTTCGGCATAGTCTAAAATTTTCTCAACAACAATTCGGAAAGCATAGGAAGTCTTTGTAGCCTTTAATGAGGTTAGCAATGAAATAATATCATTTTTTGAAAAATCAGACTCATTTATAATTGATACAACAGGTATAAAATTATCATAGTTTGTAATTTCTAATATTTTTTGTTTATATTCAGGAAATTTACGTAAAAGAGCCATTAACGGGGTCGGTGTCTTTTTTTTATGATAATAATCGATAAAACAAGGTTTTCCTTCCATTTTTTCAGAAATAGAAGATAAAGTAATTATATCTTCTGGTTTATGTGGTAATTTAACCTTACTTTTATTTTTTTTACCATTCTTTACTGTACGAATATATTCACCTGTGTGAGAATCTTTCTCAAACTTATTTTCATATTTTTCTTGAAAAATCTCAATTAAAGGTATCACGTATTCGCCAAAATATGGTTGCATATTTTCTAAAACAGAATACTCTTGTTGCTTATTTTTTAACATTGGAATATACATAAAAACTCCTTTTTCTTTATTCTTTAACAGCAATAAAGTTAGTATATTACAAAATTAAAAAAATCCATAAAAAAATTTTTATGAAATAATATTTATTTTTAGAAAAATGTTTTGCTCTTTATCTTGACTTAATTATCAAGACAGTTAGATACTATTTCTATCACTATTGGAGGATTTGAAATGAAGAATAGATTAAAAAACTCATGCATTATCGTAATGATGGTATGTTCCTTGATTTTTATCAGTTGTCAATCAACAACGACGACGAATATGGACACACAAAACATGTCTATGGCTACAGAGATGCAGGCAACCCCACTTGAAGGTTCATTCGTGGAGGCGGACAAATACGGTAATATGATGACATCTCTCACGGCAGATGACCTCACTACTGCAGGTTTTACCTTAGGCGATATCATTACTGTCACCGTGAACGGCAACAACTATGATTGCCCAATTGTAACTACCTACAGTGATGTGAACGTAGGTGAGTACCTGTTCAGAGTGAAAGACAATGCAACCTACTTCTCTATTAACTATGGTAACTGTCAGAAGAAAACAGGAGCAGAAGCCGCAATGCCTCTCTCTCTTACCATGAAAGAAAAAGGTGGCTATCTCGTTGAATATCAAATTCGTCACTTAGAAAAATCAGAGCTAAGAAGTGACTATGCATCAGATGTCATTTTCGCTAATTTTAGAGATGTTGAAACAAAGAACATCAAACCACACACATTATATCGCTCATGTAACCCTGCACTCGGCGATGCGCGAGCACCATACGCCGATACACTCGCCATGGAAGCTGGGGTAAAAACCATCATCAACTTAGCTGACAGTAAAGAATCATTGGAAAAAACTATCGACCCTACTTCATGGTACAACGGTATGTACCAGGCAGGCCGTGTGATCCTTTTAGATCTTGATGTAGATTATTCTGGAGCAGATTTTGGGAAATCTTTAGCTCAAGGATTTAAATTTATGGCAGCGGGAGAAGCACCAGTCCTAATTCATTGTAATGAAGGAAAGGACCGAGCCGGCTTTACCAGTGTTATTCTTGAAGCACTCATGGGAGCACCACTGAGCGAAATCACTGATGATTACATGATGAGCTATGTCAACTATTACGATGTTACAAAGGGAACAGCGCAATATACCTCTATTGCAAAAACACCGTATACCATGCTTATGACTATTGCACAAGGAATGGATGTAACCGATGAAAACCTCAGCACCATTGCCTACAATTATATGATACGTAATGGAGTAAGTGATTCTGAAATTGCAGCAATCAAAGCAAAATTGCAATAACGGTAAAGATATACAACAAAAGGCCAAGGAAGCACTATTTTCCTTGGCCTTTTTTGCGCTCCCGACACAACAAAAAATATGCCAAAGACAAAAACAATGTCCCCCTCAATAAAGAAAAGGGACAAAGTTGTTTATACAGACAATCTTCTCGTTACAGAGAAAGAGAACATTAAAGCTTAAAATCGAGCAGTGATTGCACGAGCGAGCGTACCAATCTCTTCAATTCCTAATTTTTCGCCACGCTCAGATTCTTTAATACCCGCAGCAGCTAAACTATCAAGAACACCCTCTCTTCCGATCTTCTTTCCTGTATTACCACTTAAAAGGTTATTTCTCACCGTTTTACGTCTCTGTCTAAAGAGATCTCGAATAACCATGAGGAATGTTTCTCTCTCATCAAAAGGAACCAAAGGAGTTTCCTTTTTCACCATGGTAATAACACTACTTACCACATTAGGAACAGGGAAAAATGCACCCTTATTAATATCAGTGACAATCTTCATGTCATAATCAACTTGGCAGAGAATAGAAAGAGAAGACCAGTTTTTACTACCAGGTCCTGCACACAATCTCTCAGCCACTTCTTTTTGCAAGGTATACACCATTCTCTCAGGTCTACACCCATATTCAAGAATGGAAGCAATCACCACAGAACCCACATTATAGGGAAGATTACCACAAATAACATCAGGAGTTCCCTTTGAATCCCAAATATCACACCAGGTCTTCAGTGCATCACCTTCGATTAAGGTAAAGTTTGGATCGTCGCCAAATGCTTGATCTTCTAAGATTCGACAAAAACCATGGTCTATTTCAAAACTTGTAATCTGCGCACCTGTCTCTATCATAAGGGAAGTAATTGCACCAAGTCCGGGTCCAAT
>Ga0172378_10003048_pt1 | contig 15733 bp, 15 predicted proteins | sample GrowelOW332metaG_FD_119755 | JGI IMG/M metagenome (GOLD analysis project Ga0172378, IMG submission 119755) | Groundwater microbial communities from an aquifer near a municipal landfill in Southern Ontario, Canada - Pumphouse #3_1 metaG | ecosystem: Environmental > Aquatic > Deep subsurface >... | reverse complement strand
TCTGAGATCAGATATCTCTTCTTCCTGATCAATTAATTCAATCCAGCTTTCAAAACCTCTCTGGTTCTTATACATAAATATTGCATTGTCTTCCACTACACAGTAATAAGTGTCCTTTCCAACATTCAGCGCAAAAAGAGTTCCCATATCCAACAAATCGAATATTCCTTTTGCATATAGTTCACTTGCTTTTTCATAAAACTGTTTCTTCATAAATCACCCTCATCAATCTATTTGACTTTAGCTTTAAGATAATACAGAAAATTAAAAAAAGATACATACTTACATTTTAAACAGAATAATTTCTTCAAAAAATTAAAATTGTTGCATCAATAATTTAATTGAGTCCTCTTGGAACATGCAATTTTGAGCTCTATTTTGATGCATGATAAATTTATAAAAAAAATATCATTTTTTTTGCAAAAAAGTATTCCCAAATAAAAAATAATGAAGTATATTCCACTCACAATTATTCAATAACAAAATTGTTTATTTGTTTTTTGTAAATAAATGTTATTACCATTATTAATCAGCACCCTATAGATCTCAAAACTTTTATAATTCAATGCTCGTTAATAAATTATTCTTATTTTAATCAATTTATTGATACCCCCAATATTAAATCTTATAAGTCTGTGTTTTGCCAGCTTTTAAGGTAATTACTAATTCAGTTTTTCTTATGGAGGTCTTCGATGTTAGGCAGCAGTGTTATAATTGAACATCTATCAAAAGACTATGGTGATTTTCATGCTTTAAATGATGTAAGCATGAATATCAATCAAGGAGAGTTCTTCTCAATTCTTGGTCCATCAGGTTGTGGTAAAACTACTTTACTACGAATTATTGCAGGATTTGTTTTTCCTGACGAAGGTGCAGTTTATTTAGGAGATCAAAATATTGTTGATTTACCGCCTGAACAACGCGATTGCAATACAGTATTCCAGAACTACGCCCTATTTCCCCATCTCTCAATCTATGAAAATATTGCATTTCCTCTTCGTCTTCAGAAGATGAGTGAGTCTGCAATCGATGAAAGGGTTAAAAAATATCTGAAGATGGTTCAACTTGAGAATCACTCACAGAAGAAACCAAATCAGGTTTCAGGTGGGCAGCGTCAGAGAGTGGCAATTGCTCGTGCTCTAATCAATGAGCCAAAGGTACTTCTTTTAGATGAACCTCTATCTGCACTTGATGCAAAACTCAGATCAAATCTTCTGATTGACCTTGATAACATTCATGACCAAATCGGAATCACATTCATCTACATAACACACGACCAATCAGAAGCACTTTCAGTCTCAGATAGAATTGCTGTTATGAACAAGGGAGAGATTCTTCAAATTGGAGAGCCTTTTGAGATATATGAAAGTCCTGCAACAGAATTTGTTGCATCATTCATTGGAGAGACAAATATATTTTCAACAACAGTGAGTGAGTGCTCAAAAAAAGAAGACACAGATGAATATCTATGCAAACTTGAGTTGGACAATTTCTCTGTACCTGTATTTGTAACAGACGATGGTCCAACAGAAGTTGGACAGAGAGTCAGCTACACGGTGAGACCTGAGAAGATACACATATCCCTTCAGAAACCAATGGGAAGAAAGTATCTGAACATATTCAAAGGAATAGTTGAGGAACCAATTTATGCAGGCTTTCAATCAAAACTCTACATAAGACTTGAGAATGGAGAGCTGATAAAAGTATTCAAGCAGCACATCAAGTTCTTAGATGAAGGACCAGAAATTTCCTATCTTGATGAGGTCTATGTTTCATGGACTGCAACAGATGGTTATATAATTGAGGATATAGACAGGTGAAAAATTTAAAGTTAAAAAAGGATTTGGGTAGTTACTATGCATATCCAATGGGAATATGGTTCTCATTGTTCTTTTTACTTCCTATGGTTTTAATTTTTGCATATAGCTTCTTATCAAAGGGCCTCTATGGCGGTGTTGAACTTCAGCTATCACTTAAAGCTTACAGAGATATATTTCAAAAAGCTTATCTGTTGATCTTAGGCAGAACTGTTGTAATTTCATTTGAAGCAACTCTGTATACCATAATAATTGCCATTCCATGTGCACTTGCACTTGCAAGATCAAAGAGACAGACGCTTTATCTGACTCTCATAATAATACCATTTCTGATCAACTCACTTCTGAGGATATTCGCATGGATGAGCATCTTAGGAAGCGATGGTATCATAAACAGAACACTGATTCAGCTTGGAATCATAACAGACAGTCTTCCTCTTCTTTACAACAGAAGAGCTGTAATCCTTGTCATGGTATACATGTACCTACCATATGCAATACTGCCAATTTTCTCAGCAATCGATAGATTTGATTTTTCCTTATTGGAAGCAGCTAGAGATCTGGGGGCTACAAAGATGCAGTCATACATAAAGGTGTTGTTTCCGTCAATAAAATCTGGAATAAACACTGCCATCATCTTCACATTCATACCAGCATTTGGAGCTTATACCATACCACTGTTCGTGGGTGGTAAGGATTCATATCTGCTTGGTAACTTGATTGTAGATCAGGTCACAAAGACAAGAAACTGGCCGCTTGCATCAGCCTTCTCAATGTTTTTGACTCTGATAAGTACTGTTCTTGTTATGTATGTATTTGTTGATGATAAAAAGAAAAATCCCAAAAAGAAGAGGAAAATATGAATCAAAGACGAAAAGAATTTCATGCATCAAACTTAGTTTTGATTCTGACTGTGCTGTTCCTGCTAATGCCACTGTTTGTGATAATTGTATTTTCCTTCAATGAAGGCAAAGGTTCAACGTTCACAAACTTCTCTTTGAAATGGTACAAGTTGCTATTTTCAGACAGTCATGCACTGCTTGATGCACTGTCAAACAGTCTGTTCATTGCATTCACTGCGGGACTTGCATCCACTGTGATTGCAACATTGGCTGCTATTGCTGTTAAATGGTATTCATTCAAAGGAAAGAAATACATCCAGATAATAACATATCTTCCAATGGTTCTTCCCGACATAACCTTGGGTATCTCAATTGTGCTGTTCTTTGCAGGACTGAACGTTCCACTTGGTCTGTTCACAATCTTTGCAGCTCACACAACATTCTGCATACCATTTGTTTATCTGACGGTTCTATCAAGGCTTGATGAATTTGATTATTCAATTGTAGAGGCAGCTAGAGATCTAGGTGCAACTGAGCTTCAGACTCTCTACAAGGTCATCTTACCAATGATACTTCCTGGAATTTTATCTGGATTCATCATGGCAATCACATTGAGTCTTGAGGACTTCATAATAACGTTCTTTGTTTCAGGACCGGGATCAACAACTCTTCCTATCTACATGTACTCATTGATAAGATTTGGAGTATCTCCTGTGATCAATGCATTGAGCTGCTTCATGATAGTTTCGATTGCTCTCACTGCAATCACCTTGAGACATTTTGTTAAAGATTTGGCTATAAGCTGATATACAAAATCCTTCTGCAGACCTTCTGATTTAATAATTCGAGGGCTGCAGATTTTTTTCTGGATTTAATATGGAATCAGAGATGTTATATATGGTGAGATGCCAACAAATATTGGAGCTAGTATTATTGATGGAAAATAATTTGCAGGTTTTGAATCTTTAATTTTCAGAAGACTGAGTGCTATCATAATTATCATGACACCACCAACTGCTGACAGCTCTAAGATTCCTGCCTCAGTCAAAACGGAAGACAGAGATGAACTGAGCAGAGTTATTGCTCCTTGAAATATCAAGATGAACAGAGATGATGCAACGACTCCACTTCCGTATGTTGCGGCAAGTACAATAGCCATGGAACCATCGAGACCACTTTTCAAAAACAGAAGATCATAATCATGATTGAGACCTGCTTGAATGGAACCAAGAACTGTCATTGTTCCAAAGCAGAACAGCACAGATGCATTCAAAAATCCCTCTGCAAAAGTTGAACCACTTTTATTTATATTGCCATTGGTCTTGCTCTCAAGATACTCACCAATGTGATAAATTCTATCGTCGATTTTCAGCGTCGTACCAATCAATCCCCCTATTATCAGAGCGAAAAGAAGGATGAGAGGAAACGCAGTTTTTAAAGCCATGCTCAATCCGATGACCAATGTAGTGAAACCTGCTGCACTCTGAATATTGTTCTGGAAATCATCTGTAATATGGTTTCTTATGAGCAAACCCAGTAGCGAACCAATAATTACTGTGATACAATTAATAAAAGTAGCTATCATAATGAAACAGACTACAAAAAATTGTTATATAATTCAACTACGGGGAGAGGCAATGTACGCAATAATATTGGCAGCTGGAACTGCTTCACGAATGAGAGATGCCAAATTACTTTTGAAATATGAAGATAAAACAATATTGGATAGAATGGTGAGCACATGTCTTGATGCCGAGTTAATTCCAATCATTGTAACAGGTTGTTATAAAAAACTGATGGATGATGAGATATCAAAAATCGAAAAAAAATACAGAACCTCTCTCATTGTCACTCACAATGAGAACTATGAAAAAGGACAGCTATCTTCTCTGATAGTTGGTGTAAAAAAGTTAAAATTAATTTTAGAAACAGTCGATAAGAAATCAAAAGACACCCCTTATTTCATAACAGTAGCAGATTTACCTCTCCTGAAACCTCATCATTTCACAGATTTGATTCCAGAGCTATCAGATCATCTGGCACTCAGACCTGTTGTTGGAAAGACCTTTGGACATCCTGTCCTTTTAGATCCAAAATTGAATGAGGAGATAGTCAATCTCCAGGTGGAAGGTAAGAAGAAAGAGGGACTGAGATCCTTCCTAGCTAGAGTGAACACAATCAAATATGAAACAGATGATGTTGCCTACATAACTGACATAGATACCAAAGAAAGCTACAGAGAGCTGCTTGATAAGAAGATAAATCTTGTCTAAATCCAACAATGAAAGTAAGATAATACAAAAACAGAGGTACAAATTTATGGAATATGAATTCAAACGAAGATATAAAGAAGCTTTGCCGGTGATGGCAATATGCTACGATTTTGACAAAACTTTATCCCCATTGGACATGCAGGCAAATGGTTACATCCAAGATGTCGGATACGACGTAAACAAATTCTGGGAAGATTCCAACAAAGTATCACGAGAGAATGAGATGGATTCAAACCTTGCATACATGTACAAGATGGTTGAAGAGGCAGAGGGAAACTTCATCCTCAGCAAGAAGACTCTGGCCGAATATGGTGCAAAAGTCAAACTGTTTGAAGGTGTTGATACATGGTTTGAAAGAATCAGAGAATATGGCAAGGAACACGGTGTGATTGTTGAGCATTACATCATCTCCTCAGGAATCAAAGAGATGATTGAGGGCACAAAGATGGCAAGAGAGAATGCTTTTGAAAAGATATTTGCCTCATCTTTCTACTTCAATGAGAGAGGAGTTGCTAAGTGGCCAGCTCAAGCTGTGAACTACACAAACAAAACTCAGTTCCTGTTCAGAATTTCAAAGGGTTGTCTTGATGTAAATGACCAGAGCGTCAACACATATTTCAAACCGGAAGAAATAAGAGTTCCATTCAGAAACATAGCCTATCTTGGAGACAGTGATACCGATATTCCATGCATGAAACTTGTTAACTCATATGGTGGTCATTCAATTGGTGTCTACAATCCAGAAACAGAAGACACACACAAGGTTCATAAAATGATAAAAGAGAACCGCATCAAGTACTTCGCACCAGCTGATTACAGAGAGGGCACTGAAGTTGATGAGCTGATAAAGAACATCATATTGAAGATCAAAACTGATGATATCTTGGAAGAGAAACACATCAGAGACAGCAAGATGGTATCAGAGATTGATTAATTGCATACTGCAGATACAGTTGAAGCTCTTTCCACATGGAAGGAGCTTCTGCATCTGAACTTGATTTTATTATAAGACCAACTTTATCTCATTGAGCCTGTACCATGAGAACTCAAGACCCTTTATTGTGAAATCAAAAGGTGTGTTCAAGTCATTCATGACCTTCATTATATCATCAAGAATACTCCTCTTCAATTCTTCATCATTGCTGTTTATGTGAGTCAGATGTCCAGCACTCTTATCTTTCAACAGAGCATCATACTTAGGTCTCACGATTGTATTGAAAGCATACTCACGAGCAAGAGATCTGAATAGGACCTCATCTCTCAATCTTTTTGTTCCATAGAGATACTGAACAATACCAAGAGACAGAGCTATTCCTATGGTGTGGTATGAGGAATATGCCAAAAGATTGTCACTTACATGATGAATCAGCATTGCTCTTACAAAATCAGGATCAGAAACATTCTCATTTACAGTATCCCAGACAACAAAGGGTTTGTTCAGTCCAAGCATATCATTGTAGACAACATCAGTTGTATCTGCACTCTCGTTCTTACTGCAGTGCATGAACAATATGATGTCACAGTCATCAACATTATTTGAGTAAGCAACACCTGCAAGTCCAATCAATGTCTGAATGATTGTTTCTTCATGATTTGACAATTTGGCATTTCCAACTCTGTCCATTATGATAGCAACCTTGAGTTTGTTTTTCTTTCTCACTGCTATTGCTCTGCAGATCAGAATGAATCCCATTTCATTTGATTGCGTATATTTGATCACCTTATCATCAACTCTCTGAGCCTTCAGTGCATTCAAATAAGCTCTGTCCTCTCGTGCAGCATATCCATATGTTGATAACTCACTGTTGACAACAGCCATGCAATCAACACTTTTATTCTTCAGCATGCTGATTGAATCTATGAGAGTTGTAAGATTTATGTTTCTTCTGCTCTCATATGATTTTATAGCAGCCTGTGGTAGCAGTTTTTCAGCATTTGCCAACTCTTTCTCTTCTTCACAGCAGAGATTGTTGTCCTTTTTCTTATCAAGCAGATATGCTCTTTGATATAGCAGATTACCATAATTGCGATAGCTATCTGGATCATCCTCACTGCTTGCATATGGGGTTGTGTTCATGATGTTTGCAAAGAGGTAGATATCGATGTCTGTCTTTCTCTTAACATCGGCTGCAAGTTTCTTGAATCTCTCCAATCTTTCATGGGGTTCTTCTGCAAGCTTATGAACTCTGCTTGGTAAGAAGCCTCCATACATCAACATCTCAAATGATATAACTGCAGCATCACATTCATATATATTCTCTTCCATCCAGTGATACATTCCATCAATATCTGCACTCTCTTTCATGTGTCCCATATACATTGATGGCACTATAACAAGTTCCACTTCTTTGATGTTGGCTAAATTGGATGCAAGTCCTCTGTAATTTCCAGGTCGCTCATCAAGTGGGATATATAATATTTTCATTAGGCTGTTACCTCTGTTGTCATTCTGATGATTAAATATAACACATTTTTGATATGGCGTGCAGACTTGTTCAAAACAATGAAGGTTGAATCTTGTTTTATCCAGATTCAACCTTCATGATTTTTATGTATATGTCTGTAAATCTTACAGTGAGTGCTCTTTTATGTAATCAATAATTATATCTACAGTGGAGAAAGCAACAGATGTAACAGTATCAGCACTTCCGTAGTACATGGTCAACTTACCAGTCTTGCTATCACAGAGAGTTGCACAAGGGAACACAACATTTGGAACATCACCAACACATTCATAGTACTCTTCAGGTCCCAAGAGGTAATCACTTGTTCTGTATTTTACCTTCCATGGTTCATCAATATCGAGGATTGCTCCACCAACACGATAAACAAAACCGTTGCATGTATTTATAACTCCATGATAGATGAGAAGCCATCCCTCACTTGTCTCAATAGGAATTGGACCAGGTCCAATCTTTGTTGATTGCCATGCTGAGCTATCTACATCTTCTGTAATCTTTCCCATCATGTATCTGTGATGGCCCCAGTATTCAAGGTCCTTGCTCTCACTGACAAATATATCACCAAAAGGAGTGTGTCCTGTATCACTTGGACGACTCATCAGCATATATTTACCATTTATCTTTCTTGGGAAAAGAACACCATTTCTGTTGTATGGTAAGAAACAGTTTTCAAGTTGAGTGAATGTTTTGAAATCGAATGTATATGCAAGACCAATTGTTGGACCATGATAGCCATTGCACCATGTAACATAGTATCTATCTTCTATAAAACATACACGAGGATCATAACGATATTCTTTGTGAAGAATCTCATCTTCGATTCCTTCCATAACGATAGGATCATCTTCAATGTCCCATTTCAAACCATCTTCACTGTGACCAACAAATAAATTCATGCTTACAGATCTGCTATCGCATCTGAACACACCAACAAATCCACCTTCAAATGGAACAACAGCACTGTTGAATATGCTGTTTGCATTCTTCTGATCATGTCTGTTTATAATTGGATTGTTTTCATATCTCCAAAAAGGCTCTCTGTTGTTTTTAGGTTGCGCACACCATGGGATATTTGATAATTCCTCTGTCAATATTTTATACATAGATATTCACCTCTCCTCTAAAAGCACATCATGCTTGAGATTCAATTCAATGTGAATGATCACACTGAATTTTCTGTTTGTTGTATTTTACTCAACTCGATATTAACATTGGTTTACATATTTAACAATAAATATTTATAAAATTTTACATTTTATCAGACTTTGATAAGATTAAAGACCATATTTAATATAAATAATAATTATAGTTATTTATAAATTCTTTCTATACAAGTAAATAATATCAAATATACATCAACGATCAATTTACTTAACTAATTTTTTGCTATTTATAATAATTTAACAAAATTTAACATTATTACTTCATTTAATATTAACATTGTTACTCAATCATTGTTAAATAATGATAAGTTTTGTTGCTTTTTTGGGAGTCTTGGATTACCATATCATCAATTGATTTTCTTAGGAGTTCACAATGAAGAAATGCACAATGCAAGATATAGCTGACGAGCTGAACATATCCAGAGTGAGTGTCTGGAAGGTCTTCAACAACCAAGCTGGAGTCTCAGAATCCCTTAAAAAAAGCGTCTATCAGACAGCAAGAAAGATGGGATACAGCAAGATTCCAGAGGAAAAAACTCTTGTAAAGAACAAGACAGTGGCTCTTGTGGTATCTCGCCCTGATTCTTCAATATTTTGGACAAGCATAATTCATGATCTCTCTTTGAAGCTATCTTCAATTGACCTCACACTCGCATATGTGAGCATACCAACAACATACACAGAGGGATACACACTACCTGAGAATTTCAACACAACCAATTTTGATGGAGCAATTATCTTGAATATCTACGACAGCCAACTACTGAAGATGATAAGTGATGTGAAACTTCCTAAAGTTTATTTAGATACAACCACAGATATCTCTGTAGATGAATTGAAGGGAGACCTTCTTATAATTGAGGGCATTGATACCGTCAAGAAAATCACATCACATCTCATTGAAGACAGACAGTGCAAAAAGATTGGTTTCATTGGTGATATAAGCTATGCAAAGACAAATTATGATAGATTCTGTGGTTACAAGATGGCTCTTGAGGACCACGGCATATCCCTTGATAAGAAGTACTGTCTTACGGACAACATCGGAATTTATGACTACTCTTCAATGATAAGCAGATTTCTGGACTCTCTTCCAGCACTTCCAGATGCCTTTGTCTGTGCCAGTGATTATGTTGTTCAGTTTGTATATGAATACCTTTCAGTGCATGGTGATTTTGATAGAGAAAAGATAATCATCACAGGCTTTGATGGAACATCAGAGTACCCAAGTATAACAAACAAAATAACGACAGCTTATGTAGATACAACAAGTCTTGGAATCAGACTTGCAGAGCAAATAGAGTACAGAATGAGTAATCCAATGTCACCTCTTGAGGTGACCTATCTGTATCAGAAGGTGATGTTTAAAGATTGATCTTTGAGGCAAAGAAAAAGGTTGGGTCTCTGAATGAGATTCCAACCTTCTGTTTCTATATCTTCGCTTATTTAATTGAGCAGGTAGGTCCACCTTTTTTGGCAACCATATACTTACCATATTCTTCCATGTGTCTCTTCATCCAGATATCAACATAAGGACAGGTTGCAATGATTATGTAGTTCTGATTTTTGAAGTGATCAACTGCAAATTTTGTTATATCAGCTGCAATTCCCTGACCACGTAAAGATTCATCTACAAAGACCTTATCAAAACTCACCTTCTCATCTCTTTCAAAGGTGAAAGAAAAATCAACATACGCTACAACCTTTCCATCTCTTTCAAGGTATATTCTGTTCTCATTAATTTTATAATCGTTCATATGCCACTCCATGTAACAATGATAATAGTAAATTCTTATTTAGTAAAATCATAACCTGCATTTTCAAGACAGATTTTAGCAGAATTCATATTCTCACTTTTTATCAGAACATAATCTGTGTTGTATGTTGATATTACAAAAAGGCCAATTGCATTTTCAGCAAGAACTTTTGAGATGTCAGCAATGATACCAATCAAAGAGAATTCCAATGGACCTTGAACTCTGAAACACTTCCAACTGGTATCGCTCTCCAATTTATTTTCAGGAACATCCTCTATAGGACATACAAGAGACAACTCTTCATCTGTCTTGGCAATGAATGTGTAATCTTTCTTGAGATCAACTCCATCTAAATTTTCAACCTTACATACTGCAAACTCTTTTTTTAAAATTTCTAAGACCATAAAAAAATTCACCTAATTAATTATTTTTCTAATATCCTATAATAATTAACGATCAATATCCAGTGAGAGAGATTTAAAAAAGGAGGGACATTTGGTCCCTCCTGAATATTATAGAAAATAATTATTCTACTTATTATTGGTCTTTATTTGAATTGTTCTCATCAATAAGAGATTGAGCTTTCTTCTGAGTTGCCTTGAAGATAACAAAAGCAAATGCCAGAGTCACAGCACCAAGAACAATGATCATTGTACCGGTCTGTCCAATCATTGAAGGAACAAAGATGCATATAGCAACACTCAATACCATTGCAAATGTTGATAATTTCAGATCCTTTATGAAGTACTGATATCCAAGGGCACCAAACAGTGCTGGAAGAACATTATCAAAAGCAGGTTTCAATGTTGGATTCTGCAAAATTGGAGTCAAGGGAACAAGCAAAGCAACACCAAGAGCTATGACGAGCATTGTTACAAGAGCACTTGTTGCAATGGAAAGTGTCATGATTATCTCATCTTCTTTTGTACCAGGTTGTGTTTGAGCTATCTCACGAGAGGAGAAAGCACATGGCAACTTGAGGTTTGTAAGGTTACCAGTTAAGAATGATAGATAAACAGAGCCAACACCAAGCATTGGAGTGTATATCAAAAACTCAGCTGCTGATGATGGAATGTAGATAAGAAGCACTTTTATGACACCAGATCTGAATCCAGGCCAGTTGATATGAGAGCCTGTAACACTTGCAATTAAAAAGGGAACAGCCAGAAGAAGCACTATTCCAATGACCATCAAGATGGTTCCATAGGTATGTGTCTTTTCGATGTAATTATCATAATCAAATTCGTTTTCATCTTTCATATTACATACCTCCAAAGAATTGAGCAAAGCCAACAGAGGCTGCCATTGCGATTACCATTGATAGAGCTAGTGAGAAGGATTCAAGACCTTTATGTCCTTTCTTCTTTATCAAGTATTCAAAGATTGCCATCACTATTGCAGATACAATTGCTGTCAAAATAGGAACTTCAGCACCATACACAATGAAATCTGCTACGTAATTACCGATGAATGCAGAACACAGAGCGATGAACATTGCAACCATTGCAATGCTTGAGAAGGAAGGTCCATGTTTTTTAACTGATCCATCATTTTTCTTTCCTGCTAACTTTTTGGTGTAGGGCTTCAAGAAAAGAGCGGTGAACACACAGCTCCATATGATACCTATTGTCATGATGAGCAATATGGTGACAAGGTCGCTCATATTCAGCACTGCAGAATCAAGTGTCTTACCAAGACCTTCAGCTGCAATCTGAGCAACAGTAGCTTCATACTGAAGATTACCAATAACAGACAACCTCAACCATGCAACAGGAACCCCCAGACTACCAGCCAGTGCCAGAACTCCAAGAAGTGTTGAGATACTTGGAATTGCTGTGAAGGTTGCAGATGATGTTATCGCTCTTCTCAAGATTTTCTTATCCATTCCCATAGAAATTCCTGCACGGTAACTTCGTATGAGGAAGAATATACAAAATCCAACCACAAATGCCAAAACCAATCCCACAATGAGGTACAGTTTTCCAGCATTCGCTATTTGTAAATAATTATTCATTAAACTCTCCTTCTTAAGACAATACTATTATTTCCCCTTGTTTTCTAGATACCCCAAGTTTTTGAGACTCAAAAAAATAAAATCCGATGACAAAAATAAATAAGACCACACAATTATAAATCATGCAGTCTCAATAATTTTGAGATACCTATCAGATGTTGATGGCACAGACTGGAGTACCAGTCTCAAAAACAAAGACCAACTCATCTTCAATCATGCCATCCGAATCAATGTGATACACCTCGATGCAATCTGAATCCTGAAGTGGAACGAGAACCCATCTGCCATCTTTAGAGAAGCAGAAGTCTCTTGGACATTTTCCACCAAGCTTGATTGTCTTCATATCGACCACTCTGTCATCTTCAAAGATCTTGAACTGTCTCAGTGTGTCTGAAAAACGATTTGATGTTGTGAGAACATTGTGCTTTCCCATCTTAATTGCAGCAGGATTTGATACATTCATCTTTTCTTCTTTTTCATTATCTAGCTCCTGCTCAAAGGTCCATGACTTGCTCTTGCTATCATAGTTGTAGATCAGAAGCTTGGGTACGAGCTCACATATAACATATAATTTATTGCTCTTGATCAGCATGTGGCGGGGGCCATAACCCTTTGGTGTCACTATTCCACCAATGACTTTCAGGTCATCACTGCTTCTGTCCAAAATATGAATTAGATCGCATCCTAAATCTGAAACCATTATGGTGTTTTTAAAAAGTGCCACGAAATGAGGATGAGGAGAGCTCTGTCTTTCCTTATTTATGCTGCTTCCTTCAAGCTGAAGATTGCCTTCCTTCCCATCATCAAGATTGTGGTAGCATATATTTCCAGTTGCATAATTGCACCAAAGAAGTCTGTTTGTATTCTCATCATAACAGACATAACATGTGGAGAGTCCTCTTGATGACACTCTAGATTTGACCTCCAAGGTTTCTGAATCCAAGATAGAGATCTCACCAAATTCAGTAAATCTCTCTGAAGCTACATAAAGCTCCCCTTTTTTCTTGTTGAGATAGAAATACTCTGGATTATCTACTGTTTCAACAACTCTCTCCTGTGTTAGAATTCCTGTTTTAGAATCAAGAGAGACAACACTCAATCCTTTTCCTTTGGCATTTGGCAATGATGTCTCTTTGTTGCTGTAGCAACCTATATAAAACTTCTCCATTTTTTGACTCCTTCATTTTGATGAACGCAGAACCATACGAAGAGATTATGAACACTGCATCCAAATCTTCCATTCAAGTCTGCCAAGAACAGAGAGTACATTTCAACATCCTCTGCTCCAATCAGCACCACTTCATATGATTCACAGTACTCTTAATTATTATACCTACGTTTTGATAAACACAAGAAAGTATTTGAAAATATATAAAATTAATGCAAAATAAGATAATGAATGTAAAATTTTATAAACATTCACAGAAAAATAACAAAACCTTTGCAACACCATCTCATGTATGATATACAGAAAGACAGAGCCCAGTGAAGATTCACCACTTTAAAGAAATGATTGTGAAACAATCTTGAATCCTTAAAATTGATATATCAACAAACTCAAAAAGAATGTATTTGCATGCATTATAAGATAAATTATGTTCAACTAAAAAATTGAATAAACTTATCTTTCATTTTTAGTTTGAATAAGTTAGTATTTAACTGCAAGTTAAATTACAGAAAGGAAGAATATTTTGGCCATATTGTATAAAAAAATATATAATGAGATATATAATCAAATCTCACAAGGATATTATCATATTGGAGACAAAATTCCTTCTGAAAAAGAAATCTCAGACTCATACAGTGTGAGCAGAATCACATCCAAAAGAGTTCTTGATGAATTGGAGAAAGAAGGCATTGTAAACAGAGTCCGCGGAAAAGGTTCTTTCTTGATCAAAAATATTGAGGGAGCCAGTGTCTTCGATAGCAATCAGAAAGACAGAGGATCAATTGCCATAATCTTTCCAACATCTCATGATTTCGGGTCTTTCGCTGCAACCCTTGAAGGTTGCACGAAGGTGATTACCGAAAAAGGATACAAACCCAACCTATATTTCCGATTCAGCAATCTCGCTGAAGTTGAGGAGCTACTTGAGTCATTGTTGGAGGATAACATTCAAGGAGTCATCTACTATCCTTACTCACTTCTAGATAGCTATGAGATTCTCAACAACTATTTGTTCAATCATGTACCGATTGTTACAGTGGATAAATATTACAGTGGAATTGAAATAAAATCAGTGTGCAGCGATAATTTCAAATCCGGAAAGATTGCTACAGATTATCTAATCAAACTTGGTCACAAAAAAATTGGATTCTTATCTGATGTATCTCTTGAAGGAATATCTTCAATAAGAGATCGTTATTATGGCTACTGTGAAGCTCTCAAAGAAAACAACCTTCCTTATGATAAGAAATGCATATGCATTGATAGAGTTGATACTGAATTCATGAGACATTATGATGAGCAGCACTACATAACAGAACTCAAAAATTTATATGACAGTGGAATAACTGCATTGATTGCAATCAATGATATTGTTGCATCCTATGTATTTAGAGTTGCCAAGATTTTAGACATCCGAATTCCAGAGGATCTCTCTGTTATTGGCTTTGATGGAATTCCTTTCTCAGAATTTCAGGAAATTCCTCTCACAACTGTTCTGCAGGATTTCAACAAGATGGGAGAAGATGCAGCAAACCTTGTAATTGATGAGATAAACGGAATACATCGTACATCCATAAAGGACCTTCCAGTGTATCTTGTTGAAAGAAGCTCATGCTCAATACCATACACACAGAGAACATCAAGATAAAAACATGTTTAAAATAGATCAAAATTAAAATAGTTTTGATCTATTTTTACATACTTATGTCATAAATCTAAATCCAAATTCACAATCAATAATATCTATCTCAAATCTGCCAATCCAATCAATTCAGGTGTCAGTCATTTTCAAAACAGCTAAATGAAGACTTAGAAATGAAGATTGAGGATGCTCATTTTTTAAAACAGAAGATCTCACTCAACAGATCCATATGTTAGATCTACCTCAAATCTAACAGAATTTGAGCTTCATCTTCAATTATCAGTTCAGAAAATTCATAGATTTATTTGCTGTTAAGCCAGAACTTCCTATTTTTTTCTGAAATAGATTTTTACAGCAACTCAAAGCATTATGTACATCAATTTTGAATCAATCACCATCTAAAGTTATGATAATTCAATGGACATCAAAACTCATAAAAATTGGTATTGCATGCATATCATCTTATGATACATCAGTTAATATATTTTTTATCAAATGATATATAAATTTCGTCATATATATAATTATTTATATTTTTATTGACAGATAATATATCCTACCCTATCATTATGTATATATTAAAGTAAAAAATATA
>Ga0172378_10003047_pt1 | contig 15733 bp, 13 predicted proteins | sample GrowelOW332metaG_FD_119755 | JGI IMG/M metagenome (GOLD analysis project Ga0172378, IMG submission 119755) | Groundwater microbial communities from an aquifer near a municipal landfill in Southern Ontario, Canada - Pumphouse #3_1 metaG | ecosystem: Environmental > Aquatic > Deep subsurface >... | reverse complement strand
GGTTTAGCAGCAGGTTTAGCCGCTGTTCTAGCTGCTGGTCTAGAAACAGTTACAGCTTCTTTAGCAGGCTTGTCTATTTCTACTTTAAAAGGAGTTCCATTTACCTCCACTTGTACTATATTATCATCGATGTCTCCAACAGCTACTTTGTATTGGTTTCCATTAATTTTATATTTATATTCTTTCATTGTTATTTCTTATAAGGATTAGACTTTTTGTTAGGGGTTTGACGTAGGCCATAGATCTTAGAGCTCCAAGGAGAGTAAGAACGTTTTACTTTGTTGATGGTTAGAATGGTTGATTCTATATCGTGTACATCGTTTTGCGCTTCGTGTAGTGCAGTAGCAATGGCCGCGAATACTTCACCTGGAATAGTAGCCAAATCTTCCTCTTTCTTGTGTCCAATTAAACCTGCAGAACGTAATGCTCTACGTTTGCTTAACTTTACAGAAAGGTTACCAATGGTTCTAAAAATCAAGTAAAGAAGTAATAATCCAGTGAAAACAACAGACATAGCCGTAATAGCCATTCCTACACCATCTTTATCATTTTTCTTAAAGTTATTCGCTTTAGCATTATGATCTTTTAAATCGTTAATAGAACCAGCTGTTACTTGGTTTGCTCTTGTTTTTCCTCTTACCTCAAAGTTATTTGCTTTCTCACTTATGCGAGCATACGATTCATTCTCGCCTAACGTGCTAGGAAGGGTCACTTCATCTAATAGTTGTCCTCCAGCATCTGCTAAGATAAGTCTATTACTACCTATTGTATCTAGTGAAAAGCTAGCATGTAACGCACCATGATATGGATTTGCATCCGCAAAGATGAGTATATGTTGTTTAGCTTGTATCATTGTACGTGTATCTCCTTTAGGAAACACATATGTAATAGTATCACCTTGAGCCGTAATCTTAGACAATTGATAGCCAGCAATATTTACACTCTTGTATGTTCTATTGACTAACTCAATCCAACCGTCGTGCATACCATACTCATCTAGATAGTTATCGGTGTTGTTCACCAAAACCTCGTTGATTAGTATTTTTGAATTACTATCTTGTTGTTTGCAAGAAGATAGACTCATCAGCAAGAAGGCAAGAAGGAACAGTCCTAATTTGCTTTTATTCATACTTTTGTTTATTTATATAGATTATAATGGAATATTGCCATGCTTTTTAGCAGGGTTTGTCAGTTTCTTTGTCTGTAATTGTTGTAGACCACGTATAATACGGAAACGTGTATTACGAGGCTCAATTACATCATCAATATATCCATATCTAGCTGCATTATAAGGATTAGCAAATAGTTTAGTGTATTCAGCTATTCCATCTTCAATAAATTTAGCAGGATCTTCTTTTGTCTTCGCTTCTTTAGCAAACAAAATGTTAGCAGCACCAGCAGCACCCATTACAGCAATTTCAGCAGTAGGCCATGCATAGTTTAAGTCACCACGTAATTGTTTACAGCTCATCACGATATGTGAACCACCATATGATTTACGGAGTGTGATAGTAATCTTAGGCACCGTTGCTTCGCAATATGCATACATCAACTTCGCACCGTTCAAGATAATAGCATTGTATTCTTGTCCTGTACCAGGTAAGAATCCAGGTACATCTACCAAAGTAACCAAAGGAATATTAAATGCATCGCAGAAACGAACAAAACGTGCACCTTTACGAGAAGCATTGCAATCGAGCACACCAGCATAACTAGATGGTTGGTTAGCTACAATACCAACAGATTGTCCGTTGAAACGTGCAAAACCAACAATGATGTTTGTTGCATATTGAGGTTGTACCTCTAAGAATTCACCATGATCCACAATACGTGTAATCACTTCGTGCATGTCATATGCTTTGTTTGGATTATCAGGGATAATCTCATTAAGTGAATCTTCTAAACGGTCGGTAGCATCGTCACACTCAACAAAAGGAGCCTCCTCCATATTGTTTTGAGGAAGGTAGCTTAATAACAAACGAATCATAGCTAAACCCTCTTCTTCTGTCTCTGCAGTAAAGTGTGTTACACCCGATTTAGTAGCGTGTACAGAAGCACCACCTAAATCCTCTTGTGTTACATCTTCACCCGTTACTGTTTTTACCACTTTTGGTCCAGTAAGGAACATATAAGAAGTTCCCTCCATCATCAAGGTAAAATCGGTCAATGCTGGAGAATAAACAGCACCACCAGCACAAGGGCCAAAGATACCCGAAATCTGAGGAATCACACCAGATGCCATCACATTACGTTGGAAAATCTCAGCATAACCAGATAGAGCATTGATACCCTCTTGGATACGTGCACCACCGGAATCGTTCAAACCGATACATGGAGCACCCATTTTCATGGCCATGTCCATTACTTTACATATTTTTTGTGCCATTGTCTCTGACAATGAACCACCAAACACAGTGAAATCTTGTGCGTATAGATAAATTAATCTACCCTCAATTGTTCCGTATCCAGTTACAACACCATCTCCTAAGATATGTTTTTTATCTTGTCCGAAATTGGTACATCTGTGTTTTACAAACATATCTAATTCTTCAAAGCTACCTTCGTCCAATAGCATGGCTATACGTTCTCTGGCGGTATATTTACCTTTTTGATGTTGTTTATCGATCGCTTTTTGACCACCACCCAAACGGGCTTCTTCACGCAGCTCAATAAGCTCTTTTACTTTGTTAAGTTGATTACTCATATAGTTATTATATTTATATTTTTTAGTGTTATCCTTCGCAGAGTTCCGTTAAAATACCAGCTGTAGATTTTGGATGTAAGAAAGCAATTCTTAATCCTTCAGCACCTTTTCTAGATGTCTTGTCGATTAAACGAATCTCTTTACTCTCCATTTCTGCTAGTGCATTAGCTACACCATCTTCTACTGCAAAAGCCAAGTGGTGAAGACCTACTCCCTTTTTATCAATAAATTTAGCGATAGCACTTTCTGGACTCGTAGGTTCCAAAAGTTCTAGTTTTACTTCTCCTACTTTAAGGAAAGCAGTTTTTACTTTTTGGTCCTCTACAACTTCGATGTTATAACATTTTAGACCTAACACGTTTTCAAAATAAGGCAGTGCCTCTTCAATGCTTTTTACGGCAATACCTAAGTGCTCGATATGCGAGATTTTCATGATTATATCAGATTTTTTATATAAAAACAATAGAATATACTCTCGCAAAGAAAAACATTTTAAGTAGAATAAAGAAATATTTCACTATTTAATTTTGTGGAATTTTGCTGAATCGTTAAACAAGTCAAAATTCTATTAGAAAACGGAAATTAAGCTGTCTGCCCGTAAGATAATTAGGTACAGCAGATTGTTGGTTTCTAATATCTGTTATCCAGTAATAAGAATTTACATTGTTAATGGAAAGGAGATTAAATACATCCATACCCAACCAAATATTTTTTACATATTTAGAAAAGCCCAGTTGTATGTGTTTGTCTTCATTATTAACCAGTCGGTAAGACATACCGATGTCTACGCGTTTATAGGTAGGGGTACGATAGACACTCTCTTCTCGTCCTGTATGTGGAGGACCAAAAGGTAATCCTCCCGCCACACTTGCTTTTAGACTCATTTTCCAACGGTCGTTGTGTGCAAAATAATCGCTAAAGAAGAGAGAACAATTAAAACGTTGATCTGTTGGTCGTGGTAACCATTGGTTGTTTAATTTCTCCTCTGTTTTCATCAATGAAAAACTAATCCATGAATCGGTTTTAGGAACAAACTCGCCAAAGAGCTTTAGGTCGATACCTGCAGCGTATCCACTAGACAAATTTTGTCCGTAGTAGCGGATGCGTACATTGTCTACATTGTAGGGCACTAAATTGCTCAAGGCTTTATAATAAAGTTCAGCTGTTAGCTTAAAGGGTCTGTTCATCGCCTTGAACTTATAGTCGCCAGCTGCCACAAAATGAATGGAGCGCTGTGATTTGATTTGTTTGTTGAGTGTAACGGTTGTGTTTCTATTCACTGTTACCGTATCTCTAAATTCTTTGTAGAAAGGTGCTTGATAGTATACACCAGCAGCTAGTCGGAGGGTGAAGTTTTCATTGGCCTTTGGAATTAAAGAGATGGATGCCCGCGGACTAACAATCAGTTCTTTATTCCAGTCCCAATAACTTGCTCTGATACCGGCATTGACTGTTACATATCCCCATTTAGAGGAAAAACGATAGGTGTCTTGCGTATAAAAGGAGTAGCGGTTACTCTTTATCTCATTCTTAGATGCAAGATTATAGATAAGTTTAATACCATCCGATTGGTAGGGTAGTGAATAGCCCGCTGAGTCTCTCATTTCCCACTCTCTGAGTTGGTCCTTGATCTTTTCTTTTTTTAGTTTTACGCCCCAGTCCACTTGATGTGCCCCCAATTTATGGTTACCCTTTACCGAGAAACTCATCACCGTTGCGTGTAGATAGTTGCGTGCATGCTCCATGTAGGTACCTACTCCCTCTGTTTGGTTTTGTGTGGTGGTTGCGTCATCGCTACTTGTTTCATCCAACGAATTTAACCAATATTCCCCCGTTATATCATAGGTCTCCTCCTCATTCGTCTTAAAGACAGAGGATTGAAGGGTTATTTGATGTGCTTTCCCAAAATGACGTGTAAGACTTAAAGCACCAAAATAGGTCTGAAATAGGTCCTTTTCTTTCCCGTCAAAATAGACCTTATATTCTTTTAGATTCTCTAGTGTACCAAACTGTGTGGTTCTATCTGCAGGCACAAAATCGTAGTTGTTTTGCGAGAGGTAGCCCATTGCATTAACCTCCCATCGTTGTGATGGTGTCCAACTGACATAGGTCTGATAATCTAAAAATTGTGGACTATATTCACCTTTTGTGTCTAGGCTACCTAGCAGATAGCGGCTTGTTTTATAACGCAAGCCACTGCTGATAGAGAAATGTTTGCGAGAGAGACCTATGTAAGCACTTCCTCCTAGTAGACTCCCTGCCACAGAAGCCTCCATGAGTTCTGGCTTTTTATAGGTGATATCTAATACTGACGACATTTTGTCTCCATATTTAGCTTCGTATCCACCTGCTGAAAAGCCAATTTTACCCACCATATCCGGGTTGATTATGCTTAATCCCTCCTGCTGTCCCGACCGGATAAGCAGTGGTCGGTAAATCTCAATGCCATTAATATAGACACTATTTTCGTCAAAGCTACCTCCTCTAACGTTATATTGTGAACTCAACTCGTTGGTAGAGCTCACGCCAGCCTGTGTGGCAATAAACGATTCAACACTACCACCAGAAGCATCTGGCATTAGTCGTGCATTTTTTAAATGTAGTTGTGAGGTAGACCCAGTCTGTCGCTTGCGTTCAGTTATGGTAACTCCCTCTAGTTGATAATCTAGGTCGGGGAGCGTAACATTTAAAACCACAACACCTTTGGGATTGCGCAGTAACTTTTTGCGTGTTTGATAACCTAACATCGAGTAGACCACCATCACACTATCTTTACTTGGAATGGTGAGTGAGTAACGACCACGTAGATTGGTTACTGTACCAATCAGCGTACCAGCGATATGCACATTGGCTATCTCCATTGGTGCACCCTTTTCATCACTAACAAGTCCTACAATTTTAGTCTTTGTTTGTGCGCACAATTGTGTGGCCATAACTATATATACGAGAAGTGCTCCAGCACATCGTTTCATTTTCATATGCAAATCTACTTGGTGTTATAGAATAAGACAACGTAAAAAGTGGGTTATACGTATATTTTTTCTGCTAATTTATTAAAAAATTTCCATCTAAAACGAAACCATCTACGTGTACTTGTCTGTTTTCCACCAAATTGGAAGATAAAATTACGGTAGGGATTTTTCCTAAAAGGGAGTCCAACATTCATAAATTCTACGTGACTAATATGCTCCTCTTTAGCTTGTTTTAAAATGCCCCAGACGGCTAATACGCCAGGGTAAACCGTATAATAGCGCTTGCTTAGTCCACTAGAAAACAGAACAGCCATCTCATTATCACTATAAACACAGACTGATCCTCCAATAATTTTCCCTTTGTATTTCACTAAGAAAGTTCGGAAAAGTGGTTTCACCTCTTCCATTTGATAGTAAGCCATAAAGAAAGATATATTAGGAAAATACTTCATCCATTTAGCGGAATAGTTATGCTTCAGCATCTTGTAAAAAGCTAAAATCTCCTCTAAATTTTTAGCCTCTTCGATGGTTGCTCCCTTTCGTAAGCCTTTTTGTATTTGTCGTTTGCGTGCATTGCTTATTCTATCCTGCCATTTGGGACTATGTACAGAATTTCGGATACGTAGCCAATCGATAGGGAAGTAATGGTTCTTTCTAAATGAGCCATATCCCCATAAGCCATTGGATAAGTTTCTGAACTCAATAACATTAGAAGTAGTGTTTAGCTCTTGTGTGAGATAGGTCAACATCTCTTGGAAGGTAGCTTCTCGCTGTTCTTCCTCAAAATATTCTCCAGTGTCGTATATCTCTAATCGATGATAGAGTGGATAACCAAAGAGGTAGGTAGAGGATATCCGTGTAGCCAACATCTTAGCTACAGGCTTATTTTTACGGTAGGCCACTAATAGAAGAGGTGCGTATCCCTCTGTTGCTTCGTATAGTCGAAACAACTCTGAGGAGTGAAAGGTATTCTTCCCAGGTAAAATGGGCAGATTCGCCCCCGAGGTATATGAAACTAATCGCAACGGATGCATAATGAGCAAATTTATTCTTTTTTTTCAAATTTTCAATGATTCAAGTCGTATATTTGTACAAATTATGCATTAATCCTAATCAAAGACCTATTCCGTATGAAAGATTTTAGTGATCTCATTCAGCATCGCCGTAGTATCCGAAAGTTTACTGCGCAAGAATTATCAGAAGATGAGGTGGTTACCTTGGTCAAAGCAGCATTGATGGCTCCCACCTCTAAACGTAGCAGCAGTTGGCAATTTATTCTTGTCGATGATAAAGCCCTTTTGCAAAAGATGTCACATCTTAAAGAGCAAGGAGCTTCTTTTTTGGCAGATGCAGCTTTAGCAGTGGTGGTTTTAGGCGATCCTTTGTTGAGCGATGTTTGGATAGAAGATGCTTCAGTAGCGTCTATCTATCTGCAGCTGCAAGCGGCCGACTTAGACCTTGGCAGTTGCTGGATACAAGTACGAGAACGAATGACGGGTGCTGGCACCCCTTCCGACGATTATTTGCACGACCTATTAGACCTTCCATTACAACTGCAAACGGTCTCTATTATAGCAATTGGGCATAAGGCTGTGGAGCCCGCTCCTTTTGATTTGGAACGTTTGAAATGGGAGAAAATTCATCTCAATAAATTTGGAGGTCAGGAGTGATGTCGATGGATACCTTAAATAAAATTGTATTTATTGGTGCTGGCAATCTAGCTACTAACCTTGCAACAGCACTGGTTGCTGCGGGTTGTTCTGTTACACAAGTCTTTAGCAGAACCACAGAATCGGCCGAAGCTTTAGCACAACGCGTAGGGGCTGCCTCTACTACCACATTAACTGCAATTGATAGCACAGCCGATTTATATATCGTGTCTTTAAAAGATAGCGCCTTAATAGCACGCCTGGATGAGATTGCTGCTATTCATCCTACCGGCTTTTTTGTACACACAGCAGGTAGCATAGCAATGGACATATGGGAGGATAAAGTGGCGCATTATGGGGTGTTTTATCCCATGCAGACTTTCTCTAAAGAGCGTCTAGTCGACTTTTCTGAGATTCCTCTGTTTTTGGAGGCAAGTGATGCAGCACATCTCTTGTTATTGCAACAACTTGCACATCGTCTCACCAGTAAAGTCTATCTAGCCAATTCATTACAACGGAAATACCTGCATCTATCCGCCGTTTTTGCTTGTAATTTTGCCAATCAGATGTATGCTATCTCTGCGCATCTTTTGGAAAAGCATCAATTGCCTTTTGATGTGATGTTACCCTTGATAGATGAAACGGCTCGTAAGGTACATACCCTCTCTCCGCTTGCAGCACAGACTGGCCCTGCTGTTCGTTACGATGAGAATGTGATACAGATGCAATCTGCTTTACTGCAAGAGGAGCCATTATTACAAACTATTTATGAAAAGATGAGTCAACAGATTCATACCTCACATACCTCTACAGAAAAAAAATAAAATATGGGAGCAATCAATTATGACCTTTCTAAGATAAAAGCCATCATCTTTGATATAGATGGCGTTTTAAGTTGTGAAACCGTAGCCCTACAAGAGTCGGGTAATCCAATGCGTACGATAAATATAAAAGATGGTTACGCTCTACAATTGGCCGTGAAGCGTGGCTTTCATGTAGCTATTATCACCGGTGGACAATCAGAAGCCGTTCGTCAGCGTTACGAAGCTCTAGGTATTACGGATATCTATATGGGTGCCTCTATCAAGACCGACCCATTTGCTGAGCTCTTAACGCGTTACGGAGTCACCGCCGATGAAGTGCTCTATATGGGCGATGATATTCCCGATTATGAAGTAATGAAACAATGTGGTTTACCCTGTTGTCCTGCCGATGCAGCACCAGAGATAAAATCTATTTCTACTTATATCTCTCCTCGCAATGGTGGACAAGGTTGTGGACGAGATGTTATAGAACAAGTATTAAAGGCCCATGATAAATGGTTCTCTCTCCATGCCTTTGGTTGGTAAAACAAATCGTTAAATCTCTCACTTACTTAAAAACAACAATTATGAAAATGCTTCCAAATTTAGATAAATATACTGTTATTCTAGCCTCCAATTCTCCTCGTCGTCACGAGTTGCTAACTGGTTTAGGAATAGATTATAGTATTAAAGTGCTACCAGATATTGAAGAGACTTATCCCTCTTCTATGCCAGCAGCCGAGATCCCTTGTCACCTCTCTCGTCAGAAAGCCGCAGCCTATAGTTCAGAGATGCGTAAAGATGAGTTAATCATCACCGCCGATACCATTGTTTCTTGTCAAGGTACTGTTCTTGGCAAACCAACCGATATAGTGGAGGCCAAAGAGATGTTACATTTCTTATCGGGCAAGAAACATGAAGTAATTACAGGGGTTAGTCTTACCACAACCACTTTTCAGCAGACCTTTTCGGCTACTACCACTGTCTATTTTGATGCTCTTAGCGATGAGGTAATCGATTATTATGTAAACAATTTCCGACCATTCGACAAAGCTGGTGCATATGGCATTCAAGAGTGGATTGGTTATATGGGTATAAAACGTATTGAGGGGTCTTACTTTAATGTAATGGGACTCCCTGTTCAACAACTCTTTCAAGTATTAAAGGAAATCGATTAATTGGTTTCTTTTAATCGTTCTGCCATCTGACAACCCTGCTTGATACGGTCGGGCAGACCGATCCCTCCGCACATATTTCCACCAAGGATTAGCCCTGTATATTCCTGTTCAATGGCATGTATCGCCTCAAAACGTGCGCCGCTCGAAACATGATATTGCGGAATAGCTTTTTCGTGACGGAAAATCTGTATTAAATCGGGTACTAGCTCTTTGGGGAGTTGTAACATCTTATGCAGCTCCTTGCGCACTAGTTTTTCAATGGCCTTGTCACTCTCCTCACAGATAGCTGGATAACGTGTACCACCAATAAAGAAACTGAATAAAGCTCCATTTTGTGGTGCTCTCTCTGCAAAGCAGGAGGAGGGAAATAAAATGCCCAACACCTTACGTTTAGCATGCGAGGGCACTAATCCGCCAAAGGCACGTTGCTCATGTCCCTTAATATTCTTAAATCCTACGGCCACCTGTACCACAGGTGCATATTCCAGTTGTGCAATAGGTGTCATTTTTTGGGAAGAGATAAAGGGTAAAAGAGCTGGTAGTGCATAAGCTCCCACTGTTGTAATCACTTTATCCGTTGTTAGCTCCACTGCACCCTGCTCCGTTTGATAGCGTATAGTAAAGGTGTTGTTTGTGTTAGGTTCTATACAGATATCATTTGCTCCACATTGTATATTTTCTTTGCCAATCTGTTGTGCCAATGCATCGGTTAGGTCTTGTAACCCATTAGGTGCCGAGAAACATTTTTTGGTAGCTAGTAGGTCGCGTTTTGTTTTAGGAATACCTCTTTTCTTGATTGCTCCACCAATAAAACTGCCATATTCCTGTTCCAAATTATAGAGCTTGGGTAGGGCATAGCGCGTCACTAATTTGGTCACATCTCCCGCATAGATACCCGAGATAAATGGGTCAATTGCATATTTTAGATACGATTTACCCATACGCCGTTTTACTAGTTCTGCCAGAGTCTCATTTGGATTTGTTCCAGGTTTACGAAAAGGCTCTGCTAAGATACCAAACTTATCTTTCCATGTAAAAAGAGGTGTGGTGATAGCAGAAATCAAACTGCTAGGTAGAGCATAAAATTTCTTTTTGCGCCAGATCCACCGATTGTTAGCTAGTGGAGTAGCTGTGGTTAGGGGCAATTGTATATCCGCAAAAAGTTCTGCTACCTCAGGATAAGAGACCACACCTGTGTTTGGTCCACTCTCAAAGAGAAATCCCTTCTGTTTATGTGTCTCAATCTGTCCGCCCACGCGGTTGCTCTTCTCTAGTAGTGTCACCTTCCATCCCGCCTGTTGCAAACGAAAAGCTGTGGTGAGTCCTGTTATACCTGCTCCAATTATTACGACCTCTTTTTTTGTTGTCCTCTTTTCCATTCTTTTTTGTTAAAGTGGTTTAGAATAGCGTTGCGTGTTATGCAACATTAGTGCATCGAGTGCTGCCGCCACATTGCGTATAAACGGTTTTCCCTTGGGTGTCATCTCTATACCCTGCTCATCCCATAGAATCAATTCATCGGCTACTAGTTCCTGTAGCTGTGGTATGTTTACAAGAACAGCAACTTGTATCTCTTTTACAGAGCGGTTCATTCGTTCGGCTAACTCCTTCCAATGTATTGCCTCATTGCACATCCAGGTCTCAATCACTTCTCGTGTTATCTGTTCAGTATAGGAGAGGCTATAGCCACGAGCAGTAGGTAGTTCGCCCTTTTCCACCATTTCTATATAAGTAGCTAGATCCTTCTCGTTTTGTGCATAAGCCGTATCTAGTTGATAGATAGCCGATGCTCCAAAAGCATAGACCTGTCCGGTAGTTCGTCGTGTGCAATAACCCTGGAAATTACGATGTAGCTCTCCAGCTTGTAACGCTAGGTTTAGTTCATCCGTTGGCAATACAAAATGATCCATACCAATTGGTTGATAGCCTGCCTCTTGCAGTAAGCTAGCAGCCTTGTCAAAGAGCGCTTGTTTAGTGGTGTTATCCGGTAGTCCTGCACGTTCTAATATCAGTTGGCGTTTGTTTACCCATGGCACATGTGCATAGCTAAAGGTTACCAAGCGGTCGGGACGTAAAGCAATGGCTTTTTCAATTGTAGTGGTAAAGCTCTCCATGGTTTGAAGAGGCAGTCCGTAGATAAAATCCATGTTAATGGTAGCACCTGCTGCTCGCAAGATAGCCACAATCTCTGCAACAGGTAAAAGAGATGGACGTCGGTTCACAACGTGTAGCACCTCCTCATTAAAATCTTGAATACCCAGACTAAAACGATTAAATCCCGCAGCCAAGAGCATATGCCAGTCCTCCTCTTTTAAATAACCTGGATGACATTCAATAGCTATCTCTGGTTTCTCAATTGTTTTAAATTTGCTTAGTAGTTGTTCATTTAGTTCCTGTAGAAAATGCAAAGGAATAGAAGAGGGGCTACCTCCACCGTAGTGTATCTGTGCAATTTCACGTTTAGGGTCGATCTGTTCACAAACCTTATCAATCTCTTGATGCAATGCGTTTATATATCTCTCCACCTGCTCCTTTTTTGCCATAGGCCAAGAGTTACAGCCACAGTAGTGGCAGAGATGTTTACAAAAAGGAATATGAATGTAAAAAGATATTTTATTATTTTCCACCTCATTGGCTTCTGCCATAGCCGTTACTAAATCGGTTGCTTTAAAATCCGTAGAGAAATAGTTGGCAGGAGGGTAGCTCGTATAGCGAGGAACCGGAACATTATACTTTTTAAGTAAAAGGTCAGTCATCGTATGTTATTTTATTAAATTCGTTATAGCTCTTTTCTTCTTTTTGCATCGAAAGTCTTTTCGATAAACCAGTAACACATAGCTAAGAGAGAGTGCTGCTAGCAATGCCTCTGCGATAAAGAGTCCGTGGTATCCAATGTGTTGTGCCAGATGTCCACTACCTACCGCCATGATAATACTACTGAGATGTGTAAGTACAATCTGAATAGTAAAGTCGGTACCCTCTCTCCCTGGTCTTACTTTGTCCATTGCCATGGTGTAGACAATGATAGTAGCTGCTCCGTAACTGCCCCATAATAAAAGGATACCGATGTACAGTTGTAGGGTAGTAGGTTGTGCGCTACTCATTCCTACAAAATAAAGAGCAGCGAACAAGATACATCCCCCAAAAAGCAAGCGCGAAGCAGCTCTTCCTATTCGGCGTACTAAGAGTCCTGCGCCCCATGATGTAAGAAAAGCCCCACTAGTACCCAACACACCACTCATCAACCCAATCTGTTTCAAGTCGTATCCAAGATCTACCAGGTAGGGACGTAACATAGCTAATGTGCCCACTATGCCAGCATAAAAAAGTAATAAGAAAGTCACCTGTTTCCAGATGCCCTTCTGTGTAAAGAAACTCAAAATATCGATAGGTTTTGCTTTTTTTCGCTCTTTTTGATGTTGTAGCTTTAGATGCTTATGTTTCCAGAGTGGGATGATAGCTAGTAGCACAAACACACCCAAGCAGAGCAGCAAACAGTCCCATCCATAGCGTTGTAGCACCACCAATAGTAATCCACCCCCAATCATGGCACCAGCAAAACTACCCATCGATTGCATACTGCTAGATAAGCTTTTCCCTTTTTTGTCGAACAGACGAATAGCCAATGAGTCGGTAGCAATGTCTTGCGTGGCCGATGTTAGTAGTGAGAGCAGTACCAATACCACAATCAGTTTAAAATCCGTTGTAATATTTAGAAAAGCAATGATAAACAAAAAAGAGGCATAGATCACCTCACTCATAAAGATCCAGTGTTTATAATTCTTCACCTCTTTACAATGCGTATCCACTGCAGGTGCCCAGATAAACTTAATGATCCATGGCAGTTTAATTAGTTGTAATAGTCCAATGACGGAGAGCGAGAAATGCTCTTGTCGCATCATAACAGGTATAGCCGTAGAGAAGAAACTCATCGGTATGGTCTGTGCAATATAGAGCGAGAAAAGCATAAAGAGGGTAGCTCGTTGTCCCCTGTTTTTTTTAAAGATCGTCATTGTTCGTTCTCTTGTTTTAGAAGCTAAAAGCTAGTGTAGTACCCACTGTGAGTGGTTTCCCTTTTTGTGCAAACCCTTTGTTAAAGGCTTCAAAATAGTAGGCGGTATAATCTGTTTTAGTAAGGTTCTTTCCCCATAGTGAGAGTGAGAATCCACCTCGAGAAGCACAGATTTGTGCATCGAGTGTACCGTAGAAAGGCCGTTTTACTGCATTTTTCTCATTCCAATAGACGCGACCAATACCAGTATATCCAGAGCTGATTGTTAATCGGTCTATGCCCCATCTTGGAATAGCCACGCTGTAGATAGCCCGTACGCTAAGCGTCTGTTCCGGTACCATTGGTAGATATTTACCCGTATAGCTCAGTTTGTCACTTTTGTCATACGATTTAAATGTTGCCTTGGTATAGCCATAATCCACCGCTATATCCAGTTGTTTGCAAGGTTGGTAAGAGAGACTCATCTCCACGCCCTTACTTACCGATTCTCCCGCATTTCGAATCATCGACCCCACGCCACTGCTTGTTAATTGATAAATCTGTTGGTCTTTCCAATCGATATAGAAAAGGGCAAGGCTCGCTTTTAGCTTATTCTCTAATGCGCTAATCTTAGCACCTACCTCGTAGTTCCAGCTATATTCTGGGTCAAAATGGCTCTCCTCCTCTGTGTCAAACGAGGTATTAAATCCTCCAGTCTTGAATCCTCTTGTCACACTAGCATAGAGTAAGTTTTGTTTCGAGAAGTTATAGTGTAGACTCACCTTAGGGGTGAATTGACTAAAGTTATTCGATTTCCCCCAGTCGCTACTGTTTTGTATTCCATTTGCTGTTTGTACAAAAGCCTTATAGTCTTGTTCATTTCGTTCAAAATCGTAGCGTACTCCAGCTGTAAACGATAAGCCCTCTATTAACAGGTTGTTCCAAGTAGATTGGTGATAGACAGCAAATCCGTAAGCAGGTGTTTTGTAGTTTTTAGGAGTCGACATATTTTTGTCCAACATATGTAGATGTACATCTTTATCCACCTGTTGCCAAAAAAGAAACGAACCCACCAGCCATTGATAATTGGTTGGTGTTGTTGATTTTAGGGTAAACTCGTTCGATAGCATTCGTTGTTTGGACTGCTGCGTAACCAGGTATTTATCCGCTTCGCTAAAATCCTGGTCGATCCATTGCTTGTCGCGAATAAACTGTGCAGAAACTTGATTGTGAAACGCAACCTTTTCGCCCTTGTAGTCGATGCTCCATCCCGTAGTATTCATCAATCGGCGATAGCCACTCGGATAGTTATATGTGATAGGTGCAATCTCCTCTTTTTCTGCATCATAAGTAGCATAAGGATACCCATCTTGATCATTATAATCAAAAAAGTTACTGAGTTGCATGCTCCATTGTGGATTTATCTGCCACTCCAATTTTATTTTGGCTGCAGCTCCTTTTTGAGCATCCGCTTTCTCCTGTGTTGTCTCGTTAGTAAAATAGCCCCCTAATCGGTGATAATCGGCCGATATACCTATAGCAAAATCGTTGGTTAGTTTCTTATAGCTCGATAGATGTGCAGCTTGCTGTCCGTAGTTACCCAAGGATAAGCTCACTGCATTCCCTTGATAGTGTAGTGGACTTTTGGTTGTCACATTAATGATACCGCCCATCGTGTTACGTCCGTAGAGTGTACCTTGTGGCCCACGCAACACCTCTACACTAGCAATCTCGTTAAAATCAAAATCGAATGCCGCCTTTTCAAAATAGGGCACACCATCAATATATAATCCCACGGCTGGTGCATTAATCTTGCTCCCTATTCCCCTAATGTAGACGGGAGAAGTCAGCTTACTACCATAGTCTGGTGCAAACAAGTTTGGCACTAATGCCGAGAACTCCTTTATACTCTCAATCTTATATTGTTTAATGGTTTTGATACCGTATGATGAGGCTGCAATAGGTAAACAATTTAGTTGTTTGTTCTCCTTAAAAGATTGGACCACCACCTCTTTCAAGCAGACACTATCGGTGATAATTTCCTCAGGAAGTCCCTCCTCTTCAGAGCGGTTAATAGAAATTGCATCTGTGGTTAAAAACGTGTAGCTGTAAGCTATAGAGGGTAATAATAGGGTAACGATACCTACAAAAAAACGGATAAATCTTGCGTGCATGTTGTATGTTTTTATTTGTCTACAAAAGTACACATCTCCCTTGCCTCTTGCAATCCTCATTAATGAGGATATTTGTTAAAAAAGGACTAGCGAATCTCTCCGCTACCAATACATATATGCGACTTTTCATCATAGACCACCCCAAATTGTCCAGGTGCAATGCCTTGCAACTTCTTTTCCGACTTCAGCGTATAGATATCTCCCTCTTTGGAGAGTGTTCCCTTGCTAAATTCAGGTGTATGGCGAATCTTAAAAGTAACGT
>Ga0172378_10003046_pt1 | contig 15734 bp, 17 predicted proteins | sample GrowelOW332metaG_FD_119755 | JGI IMG/M metagenome (GOLD analysis project Ga0172378, IMG submission 119755) | Groundwater microbial communities from an aquifer near a municipal landfill in Southern Ontario, Canada - Pumphouse #3_1 metaG | ecosystem: Environmental > Aquatic > Deep subsurface >... | reverse complement strand
GTGCATTGAACTGCCGCACTGAGGACACAGGCAATCCTCGGTACTGGCCTTGAGCTCTCCATGCAGCAGATACATCTCTCTGTTTGACACGGTCTTTACGATTTCTGTGGAGCGATTGGTGAACCCTACCAATTCCGAGGGCAACATGATATAGTACATCTAGGGCCGTCTTCCTTTTCTGTTGAGTGTGGTAACTAAACATTATAGGGACGGCCCTTCTTTATGCAATCATCTTCATTTCCTCTGATGCTCTTGATTCTCTATACTTTGTGACAGCTTTTTCCAATCCCACAGAAAAAGTGATTGACCCTAATTTTTTGTAAATAAAAATGATTTCGTAAAGGTGGGAAACTATGGATAAACGTATTCGTATTGCTGGTGTACTGTTGTTGCTGGCTTTTGCTCTCGTGTTTGTGGGATGCTCCGAGCCATCGGTTCCTGTAATTGCCTCTCAAGTGCAAGGATATGGCGAAGGCATCGTCTCTTTGGTGTTTGATATCGTTAATCCCTATGCCGGTAATTTAGTTGGAACATATACCGAGGGTAATCTGCTAACCGGACTTCCTGACACCGTGACAGCGCGTGTCGATGATGTAGATGCGGACGGCATCGGACTGGCTCTTGCAATAAACGATTGGGTTGCCAGCGATGGGACGGTGGTCAGAGGTACTATTGATATAGATTTCTCTGTAACTGGTTCTCCTTTGTTCATTTCCAACATCGATCTTGATTCTCAGCTTGGCTACAATCATGTTGCAGCGATTTATCGTCAAGAATTTGATTTTCTAACTGCACCGAGTTCCCTGGATGATGCCGCTTCCAATGTAATGGGATTTATTTCTTTGGTTTCAAATGGAGTCACCCTTTATAATTATTCTTATAGTAAGTAATCCCGTTCAGTGATGGTTTGTGAGGATGGCTGCATCAAAAGATGCAGCCATCTTTTGTTTGAGGGTTCTCTCAAGAAAGAAACGGAAGTCTTTAAGGGACGGGTCTTTATGTGCGCTCTATCCGATGAAAGGGTTTTTCATCGCGCTCGTTGTGATTGGGCGCAAAGAGATTCCTGAGGCCGAGCGTATATTGCTTGCCTTTGGTGGGTACGTCCAAAGTTTGTATCACACCTTCGTTCTCCAATGGACGTTGGCTGATGATATCTGTCACGGAACAAGCCATCCTGAATGATTTGATCAATCTTATCCAAATCAAGGCAAAACGGAAATAGTAGTTTGTCAGAAGGCCTCTGCTGATCCTCTCAACCCACTTTTTCTTGTTCTCAAATGAGGTAATAAGTACTTTCGTTCAATAGAAATCCTTATGATTTGCAAAAGGGTTGCAGGGAAATCAAATCCATTACAAAAAAAGCATTACTTAAATGCCAAGATTGTCTTCTTGCGGGTTCCCAAAATGAGCTTTACACTGTCAAGGACAATAAGAAAGAAACTTTTGGAGGTTTCAAATGATGAAGAAAAGTCTGAGTATTCTTTTTGTTCTATTGATGCTCGTCCCATTCTCCCTGGTTGCTCAGGGTGCGAAAGAGGACAAGCCTATCACCATTGAGTTCTGGACTCACGAGGATGTCAACCGTCAGAAACTGGAGGACCGTTATATCCAGGAGTTCCAGGCTTCTCATCCCAATGTGACCATTAATGTGACTCGCCAGGGTTCTGAGAAACTCATCGAGCTGGTCCAGACCAGTTTTGCCGCCGGACAGGGTCCTACCGTGTTCAATCTTTCAATCAACGATGAGTATCCGTTTATGGCCGCAGGCCGTGTGGCTCCGATGAACTATAAGGCAGCTGGATACAAGGATGCGAAAGATGTCATTGGCGCCTATGCACCGAAGATGCTTGATCCTGTCACCAAAGATGGCAATGTGTACGGACTTCCCCTTGAGCTGACCAACTGGTGCATTTTCATTAACAAGAAAGTATTTAAGGATGCAGGTCTGGATGCGGAGAAGGATTATCCCAAGACCTGGGAGGACATGGTCGCTGTCTCCAAGAAGATTGTCAAGCGTGATGGGGATATCATCACAAGACGTGGATATGATTTCAGGTACAAGTATTATCTTGAGAACTGTGTCCCGATGGTGGAGCAACTTGGGGGAAAACTCATCAGCGATGATGGGAAGGAAGCCATTGTTGGAGAGACTGCTTGGGTGAAATTCCTTACTTACATGCAGCAATGGGGTCCTAATGGCGAGAACCTGGGTTCTCCTACCTACACTGCGGCAAGAAAAGAGTTCAATAAGGACAATGGTGATATCGCCATGTGTTCCACCGGGTTGTATCAGGAAGCGAGAATCAATGCCGATAATCCGAGTTTCTACAATAGCAAGGAATGGATGGTTGTTCCTTATCCTAAGTTCAAGGATGCGGTGGCGGATGTCTCTTCCTGCTATTACGGGCATTATTATATGGTGAATGCCGATGCTGATCCAGCCACACAGGCTGCTGCTTGGGAATTCATCGCTTATATGCTCAGCCACGGGGAGGAGTACCTCAAGGAAGTGAACATCGTCCAACCGACAACTGCTCTACTCAACAGCGAGACCTATAAGAACATGCCTTATTCGAGTGTGTTCACAAATGATCTTGCCCGTGGGCATATTGTATACTACGGTGCGAATTCCACTTCAATCCAGAGTGCGCTTGGTACCGCCATACAGGCGGTGATGTTGCAGGACATCGCTCCTGTGGATGCTTACAAGGAATTGAAGAAAACCGTGCAGGAACTTATCAACGAACAATAGTCTTGCACCTGTACCTAAGGAGGGGGCTGCCGTAGGGGCGACCCCCGTCTTGTACTCGTAGTTACTGTTCATCTGAACCTTGGAAAATAAAATGCCAAAACAATTGAAGCGATTTAGTATAGAAAAGCAGCAAGCCCGATGGGGATTGGTTTTTACCATCCCTTGTCTTCTCTTCTTTGCGTTGTTTAGTTTTTATCCTATTATCAATGCCTTGATGACCAGTTTTACCAACAGGCAGGCTGTAGCCCGAACTTCAAAATTCATCGGGTTCGATAATTATGTATATCTTTTCACCAAGGATAATGGTGGTTTCTCGATGCTTAATTCGATGCGGGCCACCTTGACTTTCACCATTGGAACCTTCATTCCTATGGTAATTATTTCCTTGATTATTGCTGTTTTGATGATGCAGCTCAGACATCCTTCCGAGCGTGGTTTTTTTCAGATCGCATATTATATGCCAGCGGTGCTTTCTTCTGTTGTCGCGGCTTCCATCTGGATGATAATGTTCGATCCCCGCGGTTTGGTGAATCAGCTATCAAATAAGTTGATGCTTACCTCGGGAAGGGATTTCCGTTGGCTTACCAATGATTCCATGCTCCAGTTTTCCACGATGATAGTCTATTTTTGGAAATATATAGGATATTTTGTCATCCTGTTTATCACAGGTCTGGCTTCTATCCCTCCTATGCTGTACGAGGCTGCCACGGTGGATGGCTCCTCCAAATGGCATACATTCTGGCGCATCACGCTCCCCTTGCTGAAGCCCACCGTTGTCTTGGTATCCATCATGGCGATGCTTCAGTGCCTGAAGACTTTCAGTACACAATATATGTTCACCCAGAATGGTGCTGCGCGGCAACCGATAGACGTGATTACCATGAACATCTATTTCACCGGTATTCGTAACGGAAGGCTTGGACGGGCTTCGGCCATGTCCATTATCTTGTTCTTCATCATGCTTATCCTGACATATGCGCAATTTGCCGTATCCAAGACTGACGATGTGGAATACTAGGAGGAAAACATGGCAAACAATACCTATGTAGGAAAAATTAGCGCAGGTGAGGTGATTACCTGGATTTTGTTGATATTGGTGTTGCTGTTTACTGTCACACCTATCGTGTTCATGTTCGTTTCCTCCTTCATGGATGCCCGGCAGATTATGGCGATGCCTTTTCATTGGATTCCTTCCCGTTCGTATTTCTCGACAGACTCGAGGACTTTCCTCACCAATTTCAGAAAAGCAATTTATGGTAATAACAACAATCCTGTTTTTCTGCGAAATGTCTGGAATTCTTTGGTTGTCGCCTTGACGGATTCCATTACAACTGTTTTGCTCGCGTCTCTTTGTGGCTATGGGCTTGCAAAATTCAAGTTCAAGGGGAGGAACGTGGTGTTCATGGCGATTATGGCCACCATGATGATCCCTTTCGAGGCCATTATGATTCCCTTGTACATGGTCGCTTCAGGACTACGTATGATGAACACCTTCCGTGGTCTCTTTGTCCCATTCCTTGTTTCTGCATTCGGGGTGTTCCAGATGCGTCAGTATCTGCTTACTTTCCCCAGTGAGTATCTGGATGCGGCACGGGTTGATGGCCTGAATGAGTTCAAGATATATTATAAGATCGTGCTTCCCAACAGTACTCCGGTGATAGCCACCTTGGGTATCCTGTCCTTTAGGAACCAGTGGGATAATCTGCTTTGGCCTCTGCTTGTTTCCCAGAGCGAGAAGATGAAGACCATTCCCTTGTACATCACAAAGTTCAGCGAGGAGAAACAGACCGATGAGGGAGCCATGATGGCTTGCGCACTGCTAGCATCTATCCCCATGTTCATTTTGTTTGGCTTCTTATCTCAGTATTTTCTGGGAGGTGCTGCCGTGTACGAGTCCAGGAAGGGTTGATGATCACCGAGTTTTAATCCTTTTATGTCCTTCCTCAGAAAACAAGTGGGGTGTTCTTTCCATTGACCGTTCTTGGATGCGATGCTAGCATCTTGTCATGCACGTATCCCTTTGCTCGGTTCTTGCGACATTCCTGGCTCCTTCCTTTCCTTCTGTCATCGCCGTTACCGGTGCGGGAGGAAAGACCACTGCGGTATGCACTCTGGCACGGTACTTCCGTGAAGAGGGAAGGAAGGTCCTCATTTCCACGACAACCAAGATGCAACATCCCTCAAGCTATGATTACGGATGCACTCATGTGTTTTTTGATGATTCGGTCCTTGGGTATAAGCCAAAAGAAGGTGAGATTTGTTTTTTTGCCCGGGAATACGAGCCGGGGAAAGTGTCTGCCCCTTCTTTGGAAACCCTTGCTATGGCAGGAGCAGGCTACGATGTGGTATTGCTCGAGGCGGATGGGGCCAGATGTCTGCCGTTGAAACTTCACACTAAACGGGATCCCGTCATCCCCTCGTCTTGCACCGCGGTGCTTGCTGTCCTGGGACTTTCTGCGGTAGGGCAAGACCGTTCCTCCTCCTGCTTTGGGGAATTAGGGGAAGGGTTGGTGGACATGCACTATCTGCAAGGATTGCTTGATGATCCTCAAGGCGTTTGCAAAGGTTTCTCAGCACAAAGACGTTGCATGATACTTGCCAACCAATTCGAAAGCCTGGAAGTGACGATGCAGGCAAGGACAAGAGAGCTTCATGCTTCAGCCCCTTTGGTGTTTGGAAGCCTCCATCTGGACACCATCTACTGATAAATCATCGTAAAAAGCAAGGTTGCGCGACCCCCGCAGGCCATACCCAGCTCGCTCCCGTTGCTCAAATCGTATTCTTTGATAAAATTCCTTGTGGCTTTCTGGGCGTCTTCGATGGCCTTCTTCTCCAAGGCACCTCCCCCTACGGTTCCAAGGATCCTGTTTTTTGAGACCAGCATTGTTGCACCTGGAGTCGCAGGTGTCGATCCATTTTTGGATAGCACTCTCACCACTATCGCTTTTCCCGTGCAAAGAGATATCTGGTTGATGAGTTGGCTGTCAATCAATATCCTGTGCTTGTCCTTTGCATAGACGCTTATTATCTGGGCCATGATGGAGATGGCAATCTCCTGGGGAGTGTCCCCTCCGATGTCCAGCCCTATAGGACTGAAGACGCCCTGCAGTTCCTGCTCGCTATAGCCTTGCTTCTTGAGCTTCTCATAGGTAAGGGCGATTTTCTCCTTGCTGCCGATCATACCGACATATTGATGTTGCTGTCTCAATGCATAGGCCAGACATTGTCTGTCATAGCTATGCCCGCTGGTGACTATCACATAATATGCTCCGCTGATATCTCTTTTTTGTGCCAATATCTGCTCAAATGGAGCACAAACAATCTCTGCTTCAGGAAAACGTTCTTGGTTTGCAAACTCCTCACGGTCATCGAAAACAGTCATTTCCATATTCTGTAGCCGGGCCAACTGATACAAGGCAAGACTTATATGCCCACCTCCAAATACAAGCAAATGCGGCTTCGCCATGATGCTCTCCCCAAGAGCCGTGGAGAAGTTCAGGTTATCGCGTGTGGCGATAAGCAGTTTCTCATCAGCAAAAATCCCTTCCTGTCCAAGGTCCTCTCCTTCCGTGATGGTTTTTCTCTGATAATTTCCTTTTGCCAGCAAATGAGCGAGTTTTTGGTAATAGTTATCCAATTGCGACCTCCTTCAATGCTCGTATTGTAGTATCAATCTCATCTTTTTTTGTGAAAGGCCCGGGTGAGAAACGTATGGTCCCTTTGGGAAAGGTGCCAAGACTCTTGTGGGCCGAAGGTGAACAATGCAATCCGACTCTGGTCTCGATGCCATAGCGGTTTGAGAGCAGATAAGCGATTTCTGCATTGTCAGAGAAGGGAAAGTCCACGGAGATGACCGGTACCATTTCCCTTATGTCCTGTGGCCCGCAAATATGCATGTTCCTGATTCCCTTCATCCCTTCCAGAAGCTCCTCGCCGCGTAGTCTTTCATTTTCTTGCAATTCGGGTTGGTGCTTGGTAAGAAAGTCCATGGCTGACCCCAGTGCCAGGATACCAGGAATGTTCTGTGTTCCCGCTTCCATCCTGTCAGGAAGGTACGGAGGCACCTCCTCACTATCACTTGCGGATCCCGTGCCACCGCTTATCAGAGGATTAAGGGAGTGGGCCACAGCCTCACTGAGGACAAGCCCGCCGACCCCCTGGGGGCCAAGCAGTCCCTTGTGTCCTGTGAACGCTATGGCATCAAATCCATACTCCTCTAGTTTGAGAGGGACGTAGGGAGCGGCTTGGGCGCTGTCAAGGAAAAAAAGGAGATTGTGCTCTTTTGCTATCTCGCAAAGTTCCCGGTAGGGCTGGATCGTACCGCACACATTGCTTGCTGCGGTCATGATGATCGCCTTGGTGTTTTTACGGATGAGTGAAGGGACTGAGTCGAGAAGCATATGCCCATCCCTGTCACTGGGAATACGGGAGAACGGGATGTTGCTCTGCACCAAAGGCCTCATCACCGCATTATGCTCCATAGAGGAGACCAGTACATGGTCTTTTATGGTGAACATTCCCTTGATAAGGAAATTAAGAGCCTCTGTGACGTTCAGGGTGAAAGAGATGCAGTTGCTTTTTGACGAACCGAAGAGCAATCCCAATTGGTCCCTGACTTGGTCAACCGCAAGGCTCGTCCCATAAGCGCTTTTGTAGTCTCCTCTATTGATGTTGCTTCCGTTGTTCTCGAAGAAAGAAGTCATCACTTCCCCCAGGTGAGGAGCTTTCGGCCAGGAAGTACAGGCATTGTCCAGATAGATTCTTTGCATATATCCAAGCATATCTCAAAAATGAATTGTCCACCACAAAAACTTCAACAGCTGTAAAAAATTCCATTGCTTGCAGGAATAATTAATGGTAATGTGGTTGAGGAGAGTCATTCATGACAATAGCAAAGGAAAAAAAGAACCTGCTTGGTGCGGGAGCCCTGATTGGTATTATAGCCTGTTTGCTCGTTATTTGGGGGAATCCCAAGAACATGGGATTTTGTATAGCTTGTTTTATTCGAGATATCGCAGGAGCCTTGAAGCTTCATCAAAGTGGTGCCGTGCAATATTTGCGTCCTGAGATTCTTGGATTGGTATTGGGCTCGTTTATTATTTCATTGTTCAAAGGGGAGTTCTCCCCTCGTGGTGGTTCTTCTCCCTTGCTTCGGTTCTGCATCGGGTTTTTGGTGATGGTTGGGGCGTTGGTGTTCTTAGGCTGCCCGCTTCGTATGGTTCTTCGTCTTTCCGGGGGAGATCTTAATGCGATTGTCGGTCTTCTTGGGTTTGTAGCTGGCGTCTTTGGGGGGTGCCTGTTGCTCAACAGGGGTTTTTCTCTGGGACGGAGCTATCGCCAGAGCAAAATCGAGGCCTTGGGCATGCCTACCATTCAGATTGTCTTGCTGGTGATGCTGCTTGCTTTCCCCGCTTTGCTTGCTTTTAGCAAGGCCGGAGCCGGTCCTGGCGCTTTGCATGCTCCCTTGATCCTTTCTTTGCTCGCAGGTCTTGTTGTCGGTGCGTTGGCCCAGAGAACCCGGCTTTGCATGGCTGGAGGTATCAGGGACATGTTTCTTTTTAAGGACAGCACCTTGATCATGGGCCCCTTGGCAATCTTTTTCTTTGCCCTGATAGGCAATTTGATCACTGGTGATTTCCATTTTGGTTTCACGGGCCAAAGCGTTGCGCACACCGCCCATTTATGGAACTTTTTGGGAATGACCTTGGTGGGTTTGGGCTCGGTGATGCTTGGAGGATGCCCCCTAAGACAACTGATCCTTGCCGGTGAAGGCAATACCGACAGCGCCATGGCGACTTTAGGGATGCTCCTGGGTGGGGCCCTGGCCCATAACCTTGGTTTGGCTTCTTCAGGCAAGGGCCCTACCACCAATGGAAAGGTAGCGGTGATCTTGGGCTTTGTGTTCTTATTGGGCATTGCTTGGATTCAGATCGCCAAGCAGAAAAGGGAGGATAAGCAATGAAGGTTGACGCGAGGGGACTAAGTTGTCCTCAACCAGTGATTCTTACCAAGAAGGCTCTTTGTGGAAAACCCAGCGAGCTTACTGTTGTTGTGGATAACCGTGCGGCAGTGGAGAATGTGAGCCGTTATGCCAAGGCTATGGGATATGTGGTTGCCCTCGTTGCCGAAGGGCAGGATACCACATTGACACTCACCAGGAAATGAAAGAGTTTGTAGCCACTTTCTTCTCTCATTATGCGGCTACCCGGTTTGCAAAGAAGATGAGCCGGCACAATCTGGCCTTTTCCTTGAGGCCTGTGCCTCGTTCTCTTTCATCCTCCTGTGGCACCTGTGTGGTCTTCGAAGCGGAAGAGCCTTTGATGGAGGGGGATGTTGAAGAGGTGGAGGCCATCTATGAGAAAGTGGATGGCCATTATCTTGAGCGATGGAGAAATTAGATGGTCAGATTGACAAGTATGGTCAAGACAAGTGGATGTGCGGCAAAACTGGCGCCAGAGAAGCTTCATCAGGTTTTGGATACCTTGCCCTTGATGAGGAATGACAATCTGGTGGAAGGTTTTGAATCCAGCGATGATGCCTTGGTGTATCGCATCAAGGATGATCTCATGGCTATCCAGACTGTGGATTTCTTTCCCCCTATGGTGGATGATCCGTATGTCTTTGGACAGGTTGCCGCAGCTAATGCCCTTTCTGATATCTATGCCATGGGGGCAGAACCCTCCATCGCCATGAACCTGCTTTGTTTCCCTTCCTGCCTGGATCTGGAAGAGATGAGACAGATTCTCCTTGGCGGACAGGACAAGGTCAGGGAGAGCGGGGCTGTCATTGCCGGCGGGCATACGATAAGCGATCCTGTGCCAAAATACGGGCTTTGTGTCACAGGGTTTGCCAAGGAGGATTCAATATGGTCCAACAAAAGTGCCAGGGTCGGTGATTCCCTGGTGCTGACCAAGGCTCTGGGGGTAGGGGTGATCAACACTGCCGTCAAGGCTGAGATGGCTCCCTCTTCTTGCGAGAAAGCTGCGATTGCGAGCATGATCACACTCAACAAGGTGGCAAGGGATGTGGCAAGGAACCTCACTGTCCATGCGGCTACCGATATCACCGGTTTCAGTTTGCTTGGGCATTCACTGCAGATGGCGCAGGCCAGTGGGGTGAGTATGCTGTATCATACGGGGATGATTCCTTTCATCCCAGGTTCTCTTGATTTGGCGAGTTTGGGTCTGATTCCCGAAGGGGCATACAATAATTATGACTATGTGAAGCCATTTGTATCCTTTGAGCAAGGAATTGAGCAGAATGTCCGGGATCTTCTCTGCGATCCGCAGACATCGGGAGGCCTGTTGCTGAGCATGCCATTTGAGGATGCGAGAATCATGCTTGCAAATTACCGGGGGGCGAGGATTATCGGAGAGGTGATAAAGAAGGAAAAGTCTTTTCTCCTCATCCAAAAATAAGAGGTAAGCTCCGGGTTTCCACCCTTTGAGAGTTTGCAAGTGTCCGATTTTGGAGTACCATACAAGGCTATGAGAAAAGTGTATCCTTTCATTGTGGCCCTCATTGTTTTTTCTGTCGTTGTCTTGGCCGTAGGGAAACGGGATACGACAGAACAGACTGGTCCTCTCACCATAGAGTACTGGACCCATGAGGATGACTCACGTACTGCTTTGGAGGAAGAACTTATTGCCCGTTTCATGCGGGAGAATCCTGGGATTATCGTTCATAGGGTCACTCATAGCTCATCGATGCAAATTGAATTGGTCGCCCAGGCTTTTGCCGCAGGCAATGGCCCTGATATGTTTAATATTCCCATAGAGAATCAATATGCATATATCACCAAGGGATATGTGGCTCCTGTTGATTATCCAAGTGCAGGCTATGAATCCCGTCAGGACTTGGTTGATGGTTTCATTGACGGGGTGTTTGATGCGGTTACAATCAAGGATAAGATATATGGGTTGCCTCTGGAATATACCAACTGGTGTGTCTATGTGGACAAGGAAGCCTTCAGGAGCGTCGGTTTGGATGCTGAGAAGGATTATCCTAGGACATGGGAGGACGTGGTCAGGCTTTCCTCGTTGATGGTGGTCCGTGACGGACAGGTGCTCAAACGTCGTGGTTTTGACTTCAGGTATCCGTTCTATCTGAGTTTCCTTGTTCCGATGGTCGAGCAACTTGGAGGAAAGTTGCTTAGTGATGATGGAAGGATTGCCATTGAGGGAGAGGATGCATGGATACAGGTTCTCACCTTCATGCAGCAATGGGGGCCTAATGGCCTGAACCTGGGTTCCCCCACCTACAGGAATGCACGAAACTCCTTTGGAGGGGAAGAAGGCAGTGTGGCCATGGCTTTGTCCGGGCTATACCAGGAAAGCCGTATGAAAAAACAATCACCTGGTTTCTATGACAGTGATTTATGGATGGTGGTGCCTTTCCCTGTCTTTGAGAACGCAATCAACAATGTCTCCTGCTGCACCTATGCACACTATTTCATGGTGAACGCCTCATCCGATTCCCAGGTGCAGAAAGCGTCATGGCATCTGGCTGGATATCTGCTTTCCCATGGAGAGGATTACCTCAAGAGGGGTGGTGGGATTCTCCAGCCCACCAAGGCTTTGGTAAATTCCAAGACTTTACGCGATATTCCTTATAGCAAGGTGTTTATCAAGGATATGGAACGTAGCAAAATGATATATTTTGGCTCCAATAGTGCCGAGATACAGAACCTGTTGGGGGATGCCGTTGAGTCCGTGATGCTCAACAAGGTCTCCCCGGAGAAAGCATATGCGACGCTGAAAGCCAGCGTACAAGAGATACTAGACGAACAACGAACTTAGGAGAGAACATGCTGTATATATTCGACATGGGCAATGTGGTGATCACCCGCATTCATTGCCTTGAGAAAATTGGGGAACATTATCATTTGGATGCTGAGACTTTCAGGAAGGACTTTCTCGGGTATGAAGTCCCTTTGATGGAAGGTTTTATGGAGACGGAGACTTACTGGAGACATATTGAGCGACGGTTCTCGATCACTGTTGAGAATGATCCGTTCGCAACTTTTTTCGACCCTCTTGTAAACAAGAATGTGGTCGACACCATCATTCGTCTTCGTCAACGTAAAGAGCGGGTGGTTTGCGGGTCGAATACCTTTGCACCTCATTGGGAAAAGCTCAGGAAGGCCGGATTGCTCTCAATCTTTGACGAGACCTATGCCTCGCACCTGATTGAATTGGCTAAACCCGAGCCTGAGTTCTTCGAGTTTATTCTCTCGCAGGAACATTTCAAAGCGCAGGATACCTATTTTATTGATGATTACCCGTGTAACATTGAATCTGCAAAGTCAATCGGGCTCAACACTCTTTTGTACGACTTCACAAGCGAGTCCTGCAACAGGGCCCTACTGGAGCTCTAGGTCATCCCCCTCCGCTGTTTTCCGATGGAGGGAAGGCATGGTCATTTTTACCATTGTGCCTTCCCCCGGTTTGCTCTCGATGAGGAATGAGGCTTTGTCGCCAAAGCTGAGCTTCAATCTGCGATATATATTGTAGAGTCCCACATGAGTGCTCTTTTCCAGCTCATCAAGGTTTAGGGGAAGCTTGCTTCTGTCAAAGCCCACACCGTCGTCTTTGATAAGGATTGTGAGCAGCTCGTTCTCTTCATGGATATCCACGCACAGATTCCATTCACCGCTCTTGGGCTCAAGCCCATGAACTATGGCATTCTCAACCATTGGTTGGATGATAAGCTTTGGTGTCATGATATCGTTGCAGCTTTGGGGAGTATTCAGTTTGACATGCAGCTTCTCCCCGAAACGAATCTTTTGGATGGTAAGGTAACTGTCCACAAGGGCCATGCTTTCGGCAATGGAGCATTCGCTCTCATGATTGTCGATTGTGGAACGAAGCAATTTCCCGAGCTTGATGGTGATGATGTAGATTTGGTCTTCGTTATGCATTCTCGCCAAGGCCTTGATGGTATTGAGTGTGTTGAACAGGAAGTGTGGGTTCATCTGACTTTCCAAAGCCATGCGCTCGGCCTCGGCAAGCTTTGCCTCCTCTTCCCTGGTCAAATCAAGCAAGCTGGTTATCTGGAGCACCATGGCGTTGAATGAATGGTTCAGCTGGGACAGCTCCCTGATCTTGGCATCACCGATTTGGATATGGATATTTCCTTCTTCGACGGCTTTCATTGAAGTTGCAAGTTTTTTGATGGGCTTCGAGATTGACCGGGAGAAGAGAAAGGAGAGGACCACAGCCATAAGGCTGCCGATGCCCAAGGCAAGGAGCAATATCACAAGCAACTGCTTCATGTTCACCGCGTAAGGGGTCGAGGAGATGGTCCCGGCCAACAGCAGGTCGGTGCCCTTGATAGGAGTGATTGCCGTCACCGAGTTGTTCTTGATGGACACGCCATTGGAGAAATCACCTTTGATTGCCGCTAGATTGGGAAATTTGTCAAATGACCCGACCTGGTTGGCATGTATGGTCGAGCAGGCCCAGTAGGAGCTCGCATCCACAAGCACTTCCTCGCTCAACGCCATATCCTTGTTCACCAGGGGGCTGATCGCCTCATTGAGCACCTCTACGATGACATAGCCAAGATTGTCCCCCTCACTGTCATAAACACGGCGCAGGATGGTGATGAGGATAGGCTTGCCGTTCTCCGAGGATGTCCTTCCCCTGATGCTGATGATGCTTGCGGTTTGGGACCCCGCCTGGGACAGGGAGAGCACGTTCTCCTGTTCCCATTCATTGTTATGGAACCGCAAATCATACACTGTGGGAAAATCATGGGTTGAGAACCTGACATTGCCGGAATTGCTCACCATGTGGGCGAAAGCCAGGTAGGTGTCTCCTTTCATGATATTGAACAGCTTGATGTACATATTCCTGGCCTCAAGACTATCGGTCTGTGGGTTGTCTTGTTTGAGGATGTTGATTGTCATTGGATCCGTGGAGATGAGATAGGCCTTGTGCCTGTAAGACTCAAGTACTTCAGCAAGGTCAGCGCTATCGCGTTTTATCGACAAAGATGCCTGTTGCTTGAGACTCCTAAGTAGGTTCTTGTCGCCCCATGAAACATAATAGACGACAAAGAAACCTACAGGAATGAGCATCACAATGATAAAATAAGTGAGAAGACGAGAGAAAAGGCTGGTCTTATGCATGCTAGAGAGAGGAATGGTCATCCCTGTATTGGGTCGGGGTCGTTCCAGAGAACCGCTTGAATATCTTTGCAAAATAACCTGGAGTCGGGAAACCGCAGTTGGTGGCGATGTCCCCGATATTCCTCTTGGGATCTTTCATCATCTCTACGCTCTTGTTAATTCTCCAGGCGTTAAGATATTGCAGGAAGTTCAGGCCGGTGACTTCCTTGAACAGTCGTGAAAGATGACTTTCCGATAGCCCAAGGAATGTTGCGGCTTCCTGAAGGCCTATCGGCTTGTTAAAATTGCTAGCTATAAAACCAATGGCATTATCCACTACATGATTGTTCACCGTATGAGGCAAAGGGATAAGCTCGGCATCGGAGACATTCTTGCATTTTCTTAAGCGTTCGTAATCACTGTCTTCCTCATGAATTCGTGCCACCAGGTTTGAGAGAGAATTCTCCAGTTCCTGGTCATCCACCGGTTTCAGGAGGTAATCGAACACACCCAGCCTGATAGCCTTCTTCATATAGTTGAAATCAGTATGCCCGCTGAGAATGATGGCGTGGTTGATGGGGCAATGGGAAAGCATTTCCAATCCATCGATACCGGGAAGCCTGATATCAGTAATGACGATATCGGGTTCCAGCTTCTTGATCAGCGATTCTCCCTCAATTCCATCGCCTGCAGTGCCAATCAATTTCAAATCCAATCGTTCCCAGCCAATGGTGGCCGCTAGTTCATCACGCACAATCTTTTCATCCTCGACTAGAATTACCGTATAGCTCATCTTTTCCCTCTGGTTGTATGTTCCTTATACAACAATGATTGATGGTAATCAAGGACAGTCCATGTTTTCTCGATTTTCTTGTGCAAAATGGAAAACACTTGATACCCGTAGGAAAAGTCATGCACATCAAAATATGCAGTACCATGGGAGATATGCTATAGCTTACTGTATATTCATGCAGTTAATGCATAAGCTATTGACATGATGTGGCTCTTTTTGCTATGACAAAGGAAAATGATCGTTCGGTCATGGAGGATTGGATCGTGAATTCAAGAATGAAAAGGAAGTATTCTGCAATGCGTATGATGCAAAGCCATAGCTCTTGCACCTGTTCTTTTGTTTCTCTTAACTCTTCCATTCTCATTCTATCAATCCTATCCCTCCTTCTTCTCAATATTACCCTTCTTGTAGTAGTTATTCGATAACCACGGCGGCAGAGTCCTCTCTGTTACGGTCCGTGGATAGGCTTCGCATTGCGGAGCGAATCGTCATACCCTTAGGAGTCCATTATATGAATACTGCCAAAACGAAGCGATATACCCTTTCTTTACTTGTCAATAACCATAGTGGTGTCTTGATGAGAGTTGTAGGTCTTTTCTCCAGAAGAGGTTACAATATAGACAGCTTATCCGTTGGGGTTACTGAGAATGATGCGGTGTCCCGGATTACCATTGTTGTCAGTGGTGATAGAGGGGTTGTCCAGCAAATAAAGCATCAGGTCCAGAAACTTGTGGATGTGATTACCGTTTATGAAATGAAAAGTGAAGCATCCGTCCAAAGTGAACTAGTGCTGATCAAGATATCAATCAACGAGAACACCAGGACTCAGGTTGTGGAGCTTGCCGAGATATTCAAGGCCAAGGTTATGGATGTCACCTCAAGTACCATCACCTTGCAACTGACAGGGTCCCTGGACAAGATAGCTTCCTTTGTGAGCCTGGCTCATCCCTATGGCATAGTGGAGATGGTGCGTACCGGAGTCACTGCTCTGGGACGAGGTTGCGAACCTCTTTCAGCCTTGGATGAGGATAACGAGGATTGATCAGTGTTGAGGAGAACTTAAGGAGCCGTATGGCTGC
>Ga0172378_10003044_pt1 | contig 15742 bp, 6 predicted proteins | sample GrowelOW332metaG_FD_119755 | JGI IMG/M metagenome (GOLD analysis project Ga0172378, IMG submission 119755) | Groundwater microbial communities from an aquifer near a municipal landfill in Southern Ontario, Canada - Pumphouse #3_1 metaG | ecosystem: Environmental > Aquatic > Deep subsurface >... | reverse complement strand
TGCGACAATTACAAAAGGGTTGTTCTTTGTAGTTTCTTTTTTATTTTCAACGTATAAAGATTTTACAACATTTTTTTCTTCATCAACATCATTATTAAAATATACTTTATCATGACTTGAAAGAATTGGAGGTTCATAACGATCTAATAGATTAATATTGGTTAGAATATCAGAGTTGATGTCATATTTATCTTTATCCCATTCCGGAATTTTTGCTTCATCACATAGAGACATACGCTTTACATATTTAGCCCCAAATTCATACATAGGAATTACATCTCCATCTATATTTTTTTGATAATTGTGATAAATAATCTCATTAGAATCTTTGAAAATATCAAAAATAAAGATAGATTGCTCCCAATTTAACTCAAAATAACCTTCGCTCAAACGTTCCAGTTCAATAGGACATTCTAACCTTTGCTTTAATTTCATATCAGCAACTATCAATCTATATAATTGCATCCACCAATACTTCGAATCAGATTCAAAAGTATCTCTATTATGAAAATGTTTTGATAATACTTCTTTTGTATTTACTAATTGATCATAAGCTTTAGGAGCATAATTTATTGCTGCATTTTGTCCTAATTTACATTCAATTAAATCCATATTAATACTAAAAATTGATTGACCTTTATCATCTATTTTTTTTCTAACTACAATCCAAACCAAATCTGTATGCATATTGTTATCTTCAAACTTATACCAATGCATATATGAATCTAAAGAAACAATTGTATTGCACTGTATTGAGTTATCTTTTGGTAATCGTAGAATTCTTCTAGCAAACATATAAGCAAAAAAATCATGCTTATTATTGTCAGAGTTACTTAAAGCTCTAAATATAGATAAATCAGAAATCCTCTTTTTTTGCTTTAGTAAATTTTCAACCATTTTTTGGGCATCACGTTTTTCAACATCATGATACAGTTGGATTACTGAAGATGACAACATATTAACTAAATAAGTAGAATTATTTACTTGGGTTGATAAAGTATAGTTTAATTCTGCTCTAGAACCAATTCCTGATCCAAAACCAATTAAAACTGTTGATCCATCAGTATTAGAAATTAATTCAGTATCCAAATCCTCCCCAATGCACAACACCATTTCAGAATTATCATGACAAATCTTTAAAGTATCAATCAAATTAGAATACTGCAAACGTTCAACCAAATAAACCTGATAATCACCAGGTGAATCCAATTTACTTCTATGATAAGAATCAATCAATTTGATATAAGCTGTTGATGATTCAAATTGAAGGTTCAAAAACATTCTAAAACGCTCTTTCTTCTTAGAACTCATCTTTGGTAGCAATCTTTGTAAAACAGGAAATTTTAATCTAACTTCTTCTGTGTCACAATTACTTATTTTTTTCAAAGTTACAGAACTTGAATCAGGATTACCGTAGATAATTGTAATATCAGAATCCAATTTTTCTTCTAGAATTCTATTGAACTCTGCATTATTTATTCGGGAAATTATATTGTAACTCACACTTATTGTAGAGTAATTATAAGCTTGCTGTTTTGCTGAGCCTTTGCCATCTAAAGATTTATTGTTCCAATATTTAGTAATACTATCCAACCAAGAAAGTATAGCAAATTCATTATTCTCTGTTGAAATAACATTTAATGATATTTGATAAGGATTGTCCTTGTAAATTTCCAACAAAGACCTATCAACTGAGTTTTTAAAGAAATCTTCTACAAAATTAATTATACCACTAAGTACCGGTTGTATCGGATTATCAATTATTAATGCAATAGAGATTCCATCTTGTGCATATTCATGAATTGAAACAAAATTCTTTAACTGCTTACAAATCAATTTGGATTCCTGAGTTTTATGTCGCAACTTTTCATCAGAAATATAATCATCTAATGATTTTGAAAACTTTGTTGTAAGAACAGAATCCATATTTTTAACAGCACTTGAACCCATTCTAAAGAATAATCCATTACCTTTAACAGAAGTGCAAATTTCATCATTAATTTCATCAAAGAAACCTGGAATTGGAGGCTGTATGGTAGCTAATTCCATACAGTAATCCCACAAATCAGCAATTTTATTATACTTTAAATCTACCTTGTTTACTATTTTGTTTTGTACAAGTTCATCAAAGTAAGAACGGATATAATTATTTTTGGCTTTTACTTCTTCAAGCATTGTTGGATGTAATAAAGTCAAAATTCCAGAACTTATATTTACATCATCGCGTAATTTTACTGCATCTATTATCCAAAAAGCTTTCATGAACATAATAGAATCTATAACTCTAACTTCTTGTTCGGAATTTATTTTATTGATAATTTGACAGTACTTATCAATGAAGTCTGAACATGATGAATCATTAAGCGCAGCATATAATCCTTGATTAACAAATTTACCAATAAATTCCTTAAAATTTTTTGATAATAAAGAAAACTCATATAGTTCTTCATCAGTATTGTTATCAGGATCCAAAAGATTTGCCACTAAATCTGTATTTGAAGATCTAATAGCTGAAATATACTCATCCTTAAAATCTTCTTCAGTTTGCATGTAGAAACAACTATCAAAATTATTGAAAGTGAAAGCTGGAATGAAATTATTACTCTTAAATGAACTGTTTATACAATTATTGATCTCTTCAGCTAAAATATAAGTTAAAGTTAAATCATTATTATTTTTTAATATCCAATTATATTTCTTACTGAAGTTGTTAATTGTGATTTTAAATTTTAAAGTAGGTATTGAATTTGTTGCTGATTTATATTCAGAATAACTATCATAACTTGATAAATTAGTTGATAAAAGTTCTGAATCGATGCCACCCCAATTTGAAAAAATATCATCAATTTGTTGAATGAAGTAATCATCCAATCCACCAATAACTGGTCTCAATAATTTATTGAAAACGTATAAATCTTCATCATTTTTATTAACATTATTCTTTATTTCAAGTGACGAAATGTTATGTTTAAAAGATACCCCTTCAATCTTTATACTTTTAATTTCTTCCTGTGTTAAATTTTTTTTATAAACAACAAAACCAAGCATATCCCACAGGGCACCCAATACCATTTCAAAAGGTGTGCCTTCAACATACTTTTCTCTCACAGAAGTAGTAACTTTTGTAGGTTTTTTAAGTGTAAATTTCAAAATATTGTTTAAAATATAATATAAATCACATTTTCGAAGTTTTTCTTTAACTGTATCATCACACGAACAATCGATTAGAGAATTCAAAGAATTTAAAAAATTGTCAATATCATCAAACTCTGGATAAACATTATCTTTCTCATTTTCTAACCTTAACCTTGCCTCTTTCTGTTCATCCGTTGTAGGGTTTTGAAAAAAATCAATCTTATTTTTGTATCGTTTTTGAGTTGCATTTTCTTGAGATATTTCTTCAAAAAATAATGATTCTCCAAGTTTTATTACTTTTTTAAATTCTTTTTCAAATTTAGTATTCATTGGTATATTACAAGAAAATGATGACATCAGATTCAAATTTTTCAATAAATACTCACTTATATGAATTCCACTACCTGCAAAAGAGTCTTGAGCAACCAACGCATCTAGATAATCAGCCAAAGTACCAATATCATAATATCTATATATACTTGAAAGAATTCTTGATATGTTATTCTTCTCGTTGTCATCAAGCATAGAAAAATCAGCACCTAAAGAATTAGTGAACTTCTCACTCCATAACACAAAATTTTTTCTCATATAACTATTATAAATATTTCTATAATCACAATTAACTAAGTGTTCCAAACTTCCACTATCATGAACTAAGTCAGCACCAACTAAAACAAGTACATATTGTTTGTCATTCTTTTTAGCAGCCAATTCATTTCTATAATAAGTAAAACTACCTTCATCTAAAAACCAATTATAGAGCTTCAAAGAATCCGTTTTATACCCTTCTTCTTCCCAAAGCTGTAGTAATTCATCAGAAACTTTTATTACTAAGTCTATATTGATATTATTAAAATATTTTTCATTCAAAGATATTAATAAATCTTTCATGTTTTCATATGAAAAAGCATTCGATGGAATCTTCATCTGTAAAGTTTGATCAGATTCTTTTTTATTTTCCAATATTTGCGTATCGATAAATTCAAGATATGTTTCCTTCAATATTTTCATTTTTGACTCCTAATTCTTTTGTTCAATTGATACATTTTTGACTAATGAAACATAGTCGGATAATTTTATTAGATATCCACTCTCATCCAACATCTTTACTAACCAATCTAAAGTATTTTCCGAAAATATATTTTGCTTTTTACCAATTCTTCTATTTACTTCGTTAAACCCTTTATTATCAAAAACCATTCCAAAACGATATTTTAATTGTTCTAGAAAAGTATCTAAAGAAACTTGTTGATTTGGTCTTAAAGTTGATGAAATAAGACAATTTAACATTCCATTTGTCAGAACAAATTTATTGTAATCTCCAGTTTTTGGTACCAAAAATTCAATCGATTTTGCCCATCTTGTAAATGCACCTGTTCCATATCTAGCATTCATTTTGCGTACGTCTGATTGATTCTCACATAATTCAGTGATGACTTTATTGATAATATTCAAACAGTATCTATAAGAGTGTCGTGAAATTTCTTTTAAATCGGTATCTTTGGTATCTGAATCAATAATAGCAATTAATGGCTTCTTTTCTCCTAAATATTCACTTGAAGCAAAAGTAAAACGGCGTAAATTATGTAATACAATAAGATTTTCAAGCATATCTATTTCTTCAATTACATCCATATTTACGGCAAAAATTCTTACCATCTCAACAGCAATTAAATAACCATATTTCCAATTATTTAATGGAATCCATCCAATATTTATGCTATTTGCTTTTTCATTTTCAGTATTTAATGAATTTAATCTAGTATCTTTATCAGTGGTATTAATAAAATTTGCTATATCGCCTAAAACTTTTGGACTTTTATTATTCAAAAGATTGGTCAACCCTTTATCTAATTCCTGTCGAATATAAACTGGATTCTTCTCTTCTTCAGAAAAATAAATTCCTTTAAATTCACCTTCTAACAGGTCTATAATTTCACTTGGATCTCTGTTTAAAGCTGCTAAAATCTCTAAATACAACACTTCGCCAGTTCTAGCATAAAGATTGTGACCAGATCTCTGAAAATATTTAAAAACTTTAGAAATATCATTTTCATCAGGTTTGTAATCATTAGCTTTTTTTCCTTGCCAGATTGTCTCACCTGCTAAAAATTCTTCTCTTACTGGTAAAAAACTTTGACCGCACCAGTCTCTATTAACACCAATACCTTGAAATCCCATAAATAGATTTTCTAAAATACTTATTACTTTATTGTTATCAAGTTCTTTAGAATTATCAGTAACATCAATTTTATCATTCAATTTACTTCGTAAAATTTCATAATAAGCTGAGTGAGCAGGATGAATCGAACTGTCTGCAGAGCAAATATATAACGAAAATAATTTCAATTTTAAATTAGACTCATCTGAATAATAAAGACTATCAATATCTTCTAATTTAATTTGTGGGAAAAAATCAGTATTTTTCTGATCTAAAGATTTCTTACTTTTTATATCCTTATCAGATTTAACAACATTTAGAAATTCACTTAAAATTTCCAAAACTGATTGCTCAGAAAATACTCTTGAGCCAAAGACTTTTGCAATTTCAAAGTTTTTATTATTATCTTTTAAACTTTCTGATTTTTTAAAAGATTGTTCTGGGTAAAAATCTGCCATCTTAATGAACCTCCAATATTTTTTCATTATTATTTGAATCAACCAATTCAAAATTTAGATCACCTAAATTTCTATCAGGTTTCAATCTTACCAATAAAAGATTACTTCTCTCATAAAGTTCTTTATCTATTTGATTTGCAATCATTTCATTTTTAAAGAAATCCAATCTCTTTTGGAAATATTGATAATTTTGGTCTAAAAGATTACCAGAATTTGCATTCAACAGAAAATCTAAAAACGGCAAAGGTAGCAGCAAGCTTATACAATCATCATTTGTAAAATCTGCTGACTTAAAAGACTTATTTGATGTTTCTTTAATTCTTAATAATCTGAATTGATTTCTACCTCTGAAATCTTTGTACACATCTATCTTAACTTTTGTATCGTTAACCCAACTGAACTGCCCCAATACAACTTGAGCAGATTGTCTAATATTCTTTCTCCTGCTCATCGTGACATAAACTTTATCCTTATTCTCACCTGTTTCATTTGCAGGCAATTTCAATCCCGCAAAATATTCTTTTATGGTGTGTCTCAAATTGTTAAATAAAGCAATATTTTCGGTATTTGTTAAGTTATTATTATTTTGGATTTTTCGCCACAAACTCAATCCTGGAGAATTTAAAAAAGAATTGAGAAAAACATCATTCATACAACTTGGAGAAATTAAAAAATAAATCAATCTATAAAGTTTAATTCGATTTATATTTTGACCATTACTGTACCCATTTTCTCGACAATAACTAAAGTATGGTTGAAATGGTTCAAATATATTTTCATAAATTGTATTGTCTGTTTTATTCCATACAGCTCTCTTCCAAGTTGGAGAAATATTGGTGCCAAAATATTGATTTCTGATATTACGAATTATTGTAATATTGTTGCTTATAATATCTTTCTTATCAAAAGACTCAAAACTTCCAAAAACATTGTTGTAGAATAAATAGTCATCAGGATTGTTTACTTTATCTTCTAATTTTAAATTACCTGTAATTATATAACTGAAATGTTCAATAAAATTACGTAATGTAAATCGATTGTCATATTCAAACAATCTTTGGTACATCAAAAAAAGTCGATCTCTTACATATGATTGCTTTAAAGCTTTAATATTCAACAAAATTGGATGATATTGATCTGTAGAAGGATCTAATATATCCCAAGCTGGATGCATAACAATTTTTTCAAGTATAACTTTTGCAGTTGGAATGTTATCGTGCTTCACTAAATTAATGACATTGATTTTGATATCTTCTAAAGATATTGTACCGTAAGAGTCAGAATTTTTTGTACTTATGCCATCTAAAATTTTATTTTCTATGGCAATTTTATTAGGCTCTTTCAATAATTTATAAGCCTCTTTCATTCTGTAGATAACAGCACCTGTATTTGAAACTATTAACAAAGAAACTTGTTTGTTTAACAAATATCTTGTTACAATTTCATCATTATCTTGAATCCGATTTTCACTTAAATCCTTGATTACTACCAATGTTTTGTTATATTTTTGAATATAAAACTCTTCAATTGGATTGTTTAAAGAATTTCCTTCAGTTAATTCTTCAACCAACATCTGAGCTAAAGTTGTTTTACCATCTCCAGCAAAACCTGTAAGTAAAACCTTTCCATCACCATGAAATAAATCGTATTCAATTTTTTCTTTTAAATCGTCTTCAGGTCCCAATATGTCATGAGCAAATATTTGATTATGATTAGATTCGGCAGTGGAGTTTTTATTATTTCCACCACATCTATGTAACGTATTTAAATATTTAACAAATTCTGTTGCAGTTTTTTCCATTTTCTATAACTCCTCTAATATTTGTTCGAAAGATTTTAATTCATCAATATAATTGAAAATACCAAAGCTAAACCTTACAGTTCCTGCTGGACTGGTACCAAAAAATTTATGAGCCAACGGAGAGCAATGCATTCCTGTTCTAACCGCTATATTTTGCTTATTTAAGATTATTCCAAATTCATCGGGAGAATAGTCTTCATGATTGATAGAAATAACTGGCACTCTCTCACCAACAAAATCATTTCCATAAACTTCTATCTCATCAAAATCCATTACAATCTTCTCAAAAGCTTCCATAACCTGCAATTCTTTCTTTTTATATTTCCAATAATCTTCTTGCATTAAAAAATCTAATGATGCATTTAAACTTGAAATTGCATTAATATTTAAACTTCCTGCTTCATATTTAGATGGTGATTCAGAGGGCATAAAAGGATTGATTGAATCATATCCTGTGCCACCACTCAATAATGGATATAAAGAACAATCAGTATCTTTTAGAATAAATCCAGCGACACCAAAAGAGCTTAATAACCCCTTATGTCCAGCAAAAATCAAATAATCGATAGTCCATTTATCATAGTAGACATCAATAATTCCTGCAGTTTGAGCTGTATCTAAAACTGTTATTGCTCCATATAGCTTACCCAATTTAAAAATTGGTTCAACAGGAGCAACAGCACCACAAACATTACTTGCATGACTTATAACTATCAAATCCGGAGCTTTATCTTTAAATTGCTGCTCAATTTCTTCTAAATCAAACATAAAAGGTTTCCTTTTTACATTCAAAATATGAATATTAAAATTATTTTCCTTCTTTAAGTAATTTAATGTTCGATAAACAGCATTATGCTCAAAAGGACTGATATAAACATTTTTAATTTTAGTAAAGTTCAGTCCTCTCAATACCTGATTAAGAGCAATAGTAGCTGATGGAGTAAAAACAACTTTAGCTGAACTTGCAACAAAGTACTTAAGCAATTTTTCTCTAGTTTTTTCGACAATTATTGTTGCAGTATCAGATAACTCATACTGTCCTCTTCCAACATTTACAGCATAACCTCTCGCACATTCATCCAAAGTTTTATAGACTTGTTCTGGTTTAGGAAAAGTAGTTGCTGCATTATCAAAATAAATCATTCCTTCCTTCTTTTTTGTAATTATGAATTAATAATTATATCCAACAATATCTTATTAATGTCCTCTTTAGAGATAGATGAACCCATATCTTCAATTATGGAAGTAATCTCATCACTAACCATTCTTCCAACAGAATCATTTGTTGACAAACCTATTTTCTTTTCGATTTTATTTCCATTTTCATCTAACCAATTAATTATAGCAACGTCAGAGTTTGTATTGCTGTCTATGTTAATATCACTGTTGGATATTTCCTCAGTAATTTTTTCTAATGCTTGGTTTAAAAGGTCTATGGAATTAAGTCCCCAATCACTGAACCTCAACCCTATTAGAGAATAAGTTAATTGATTAAAAAGAAGCTCTTCATTATTAGAATTTGAAATTAAATCTATAATTTTTAACGAAGGTTTGGATAAATTCATCTTTTGACTTTCTGTTAAAGAATCAACCCATGAATGCATATTCACTATCCAAGAAACATCATTACTATTGAATGATAATTTCTTAAAAATGTATTGCTTGATATTCTTAATACTTTTCTCATAGCTATTATTTATATTGTTAAAAATATCTATTATTTGGTTTGCTAATTTTTCATCAATCATTAATTTTGAATTTATTTTTGAAGGAATTTTTTCCATTATTGTTGAATAAGGATTATCTAGTGATCTATCAATAATCTTCAACAACTTGAGTTCCTTTTTATTAAATTGAATAACCTCTCCTACCTCAGAGAAATGTCCTAAAAGAACACGTGTTTGAAGAGGTAATAATTGAAACCATTTTCTCATTGACTGTAATAATAATTCATACACATTAGAATTATAATTTTGTATATTGAAGTTATTACAGAGAGTATTAATATAGCTCTCTTCATTTGCACCCCAATTTTTCATACGAACTCTATAGCTTAAAGGATCATTGATTATTGAATTAAATAACGAAGCATTTATATTAGCCTCTTTATTATCCTTGAAAAACACCAATTTTTTATCATATTTTGAACATGCAATAGCTAAAAAGAAAGGAACAATTCCTTTTTTTAAACCCATTCCACCATCTACATCAACAAGAGTAGAAATAACATCTTTCATTGATACTTCTATACTAGCAGATTTTAATAACTGTTCTTTTAAATAATTTAAAGGTTTTTCAAAATTATTATGTGCACTAGAGAATTCATATTGAAGTCTATTTTCATCAACGATTGTAATTATATTTGAATAGTATTTTAAGCTACTAAAAATTGAATACACTTGGCTAGTTTTTCTTTCTTTTAAAATCCTTGTAATATTCTTTTCCAACAAACAATTAACTACAACATCTCTCTGCTTCACTGCAATTGTTGAAGGTCTCTCCAAATTTATATCTTCTCTATTGAATACTACTGTTTCTGATAAATATTTTTCATATAAATTAGAACATAAGTTAGAAATATCCACTCTGTCTTCAAATGTGTATATCTCTCCACTTTGATAACATTCGAGTAATTCAGAAGAAGGATTTTTAAATACATTCAAAGCTTCTTTAATTGAATTATAATCATCGTTCATTATGAATCTCAAAACAGCTTCTTTATCAGCAGAATTTGTTTTATTAATTATCATCTTCTCTTTGATAGCTTTATATTCAAACAATGTCTTTGTTAGTTTTTCAATATCAAATTCTTCTTTTGGAACCAAGAAAAAACATAATTTCAAATCTTTCGCTTGTTTGATTATGGATTTAACCTTATCTAAATCATGATCTAGAATTGCAAAAACTACACCATTACTAAGTTTTTTCTGTGATAGATATTTTTTATATATATCATCATATCCTGTAATTTCAGTTATAATCTCCAATTTAAAAAAACGAGTTATAGAATGCTTATCATTATATCTTCTTGGGAAATAAGCCATAGCAAAACCATGTTTAATCAACTCATTTTGTAAAACAGAGTTCTTTTTCAATGTATTTGAATATCGTGTTATTGAAGCTTGAATTTGAGGGTCTATAGCAAAAGGTAAATATTGATTATTGCCATCTGCTTCTCGCACAACACCATATTTTCGCAATTCGCTATTAGCTTTTTCTAACTGTGCAGTTGAATATGAACTCATTCCATAAATGAGCAACAAAGAATCAAAAGTTGCCGGTATTTTTTCATCATTGAGAACTATCAAAATAGCAATTGATCTCACTAGTTTTTTAGCTAAATCAGAAATAGATTCTTTATTTAAAACAGAATCAACCATCAAGTATAGCTTGAACATCAAGCTATCTTTAGGCGCATTTCTGAATAAAGGCTGAAAATAATCATAAATATTATCTACAAACAATCTATCTTCATTTGCACTATTTAAAATAAAAGAAGACAGAGAATTAGGTGCCGAAGAAACAATAAAAGAAAAGATTGATCTTTCATTTTGAGCAATTTGTTCAGATAACCTAGGAAGTATGTACAAAGCTAGAGGATGCAATGGAAAGTAATTCTTAACTATATTTTTAAAGTTTCCAGAGAATATATCCAATTCCTTTATTTTTGCTTCAAAATTTTTGTACGCAGGATTACTTATTTCTTTTTTTATAATTTTATCAACATATGAATCATTGATATCTAGCATACCTTCAATTATTTCATACTCTTGCTCATTAAATCCAAACATATCCTTAACATCAAAACGACCAGAAATAGCTTCCCACTCATTAATCACTTTTGAATCGCTAAAGTAACTAGTTGGTATTTTATGAGAAATAAGAGTTAGATGAATTTGACTGCTCACAGTACTAGCATTAGATAATTCTGCTAAATCTTGTAAAAGTTTAATATCTCCTTCACTCATACTATCATGTACACTTTCTAAAAATTTTGAAAATTCATCATAAACAATAAATAATCCTGAATAACCATGTTTATTGAGGTTCTTAGAAACCTTTTTGTAATCATCTATTACCTGAAACTCTGATATCATATTAAATTCAGAACCATTAGTAATTTTAGGGAACAACTCAATGAATAATTTTATTGCTTCTTCATTTTTATTCTCAAGTGCCAATCTCAAAGATTTCTCTGTATATTTTTTATCCTTAATAAAGTCAATTAACATTTCAAAAGCATGCTTGTAATCTTTTTGCCACTTATTCATATAATTTAAAGCTGTGGTAAAATTACTTTCTAAAACTATGTCAGAAATATTTTCTCGTTCTAAGGATTCAGAAAGGGCACTCGATAAAGCAATTGTTAAAGAAGAGAACCCACCCTTGATAACAACTGGAAGTAATCTTGTAGAATTATTCAAACCAATTCTGTTAATTTTTTCAGCAAGATGAGGTCTTTTGTTTTTAATCTTTTCAACTAGATTAGATTTATTTTTAGGATTTATTCCATTTTTTAATAAATCAATTGCAAGTAATACTGTGTACGATTTACCTTTTCCATAAGAACCAGTCAAAAGATGAGATCTTACAGTAGAAGAATCCTTATATAGTACTGGCTGCAATAAGAATTCCAATAAATCCAATGATGTTGTTGTAGGAATAAACCCTTCAATGAGCTCTTTATTGTCAACATCAAATGCTATATTGGTTGAAGGACGATAATTCTTGTTTATTTGTACATTATTTTTCATTTGTTCGTTTCTCATAATACTTATGTAAATAATACATAGAGTTATTGCTGTTATTAGAAAGAATTATTTGCTCTAATCCAGCAGTTTTTACATATCTCAAATAACCTTCTATTTCTAACCTTGTAATCAATCGAATCAATTCTTCAGTTGAGAAATTAAATATTTTAGCTAGACTTGCAGGTTGTACTATCAATGCATCTAAATTTAAAGCAGTCATATTTTTAGAATTTAAACTCTCTAATTGATTCATAATTACAAACATTGCGATTTCCGAAGGTATTGTTTCTAATAAATTTGAATTTTTATAATAAATTGCAGGATTTTCATTTGACTGCATAACAAGGCCTAGCTGCGATAATGGACAAATCTTATTATTTTCAAAAATATTGCCATCATATTCAGTTTCTTGAATATTGCAGTATGTTTTAATTATACAATCTACATCACTAGCAATTGAACTCTCTGCAACAGTTTTTTTTATCGAATGAATCCAATTTACAGTTTCTAGGGTTAAATCATTTTTTGTAAATTCTTTAGCCATAAATTCATTAAAAAAATAATACCAACTGGTACCCCATTCTTTATTTGAAGCTAGAAAATAATGACATAGTAGCAATGTGCCTATTTCTTCGAAATGCTTATCATATTTGTAAACCAAGCTTCCAAATTCAGTAGCTCTCTGCCCTTTTTCACTCCCAGCCAACTTTTCTGTAGTCAAACCAGTTGCCACCATCCAATACCTCAAACTTTTGACCATTGCAGATCCCAAGCCCAGACGATTCATATTATCATCTGAAATAAATAAATCTGAAGAACTCTCTGTTTGTGTATCTTTAATTACATTAGAGAGACCCTTATATAACCACCCCATTCTTATTGAAAATGTTTGGTGTGCCTTAATTTTCATCTTTAACCCTCAAATAACGTCCCATTAAGCATCCTTCTGGTAAATAATTTTGATTTACACACATAAGACAATGCCTACATTTATTCTTATCAATTTTATAACCTCTTTCTGGAGTTATAGATATTGCTCCAAATTGGCAAATTGATTCACATTTTAAGCATTTTTTGCATACATTGAATTTTCTGATTTGATATCCAACCATTCTGAATAATTCATCAACATTTTCAACATTCATAACTTTAACTTTAACAGAATATAAATATTCCTTTTGACTAAAAGGAACTATTGAAAGAATTTGCATGCTTGTAACGGGATGGTAAACAACCATCTCATCCAATGACTTACGACCTTCTTTTACTATTCCAAATGGAATTAGCATATTATAAAATTCTTCAGATAACGGTTTGTTGAGTTGATATATTTTTGCATTGTCTTCAGTTGTACAATTGCTATACTTTATTTTAATTTCACTAGCTGCAGCAACGCCATTTCCGCCTTGTCTTGCTTTCCAAGCACCAGTATCTACATAAACCTCAGGATCTGGTTTACCAACTTTTTTTGCAAATTCAATTAATTTATCCCGCCATTCTTTTGATTGATCTGGCATATATATTCTTGCTAGAAATTGTGATCTTTGATTATTGTTGGGACAACACCAACATCCAACTCTATCATAACCTAATCTATAAGCATAATTGAACAATACTTTATTTGCTAGCAAGTACAACCATACATCCACATCCTTCCAAAAAAAGATAGGAGAACCTACAATCTGCTTTCTTATTTTTACACTATCATCAGAACCTGATATTCTATTATATTTTGAACGAGAAACAGATTCATTTTTTCTGATACCATAAAAAGTAAAAATATGATTATGCTGATTATCTTCGTCATCTTCATGAACGCGACAAATTTGATTTAGTTTTCTGGTAATAGGACCTGTTTTAAACATAGAACAACACCAACGCATTAATCTTGCAGGAGGACCTATTTCATCAACTAAGTCTAAAAATTGTTGATCATAATTTACTACAGTTCTAATTGGAGTGAATGGATGTTCTTGTTTATAATCCTCAACATATTGATAAGTTGTGGGAAATTCTAAAGTTGTATTTCCAAACATATGCAATACTCTAGGATTGCCTAAAGCCTTCATTACAACATCTGAAACAGCTGTGGAGTCCTTTCCCCCAGAAAAAGATACCATAAAATTCATGTTTTTATATTTAGGATTATCTCTTGTATCTTTTACCCAATCAACAGCTTCTTGTGTGAATCTATTCAGCCATTCATTATTAGTTTCTATAAATTTATCGATGTGTTTGTTAAAAAATTCATATGATATTTGAATATTTTTTTCTTGGAATTTTTCTAATTGATCAATATATTTTGTTACATCCAATTCATCATATAATGCAGAATTAATTTTTGCAAACTTGCCATCTACAATATATCTGCTTCCTGCTTTCCAAACTGAACTTTTATACAAAGATAAAGGTTCTTGACCAGTCATCAATTCAAATAACAATCTTTCCTCTGGGAAGACTGGTCTCAAATCTTCAACTCGTAAATCAGTTTTAGTTTTGCAACTTGGACATTGATGATATTTCTTTCCTTTCTTTAGAATAGAAACAAAAGGAATATTACATTCTTCACACCAAAAAACGGCATGGTTTATTTCGTTGCTTGTAGGATTTCCACACGTACTGCAAATTGGATCGTCAGTTTCTCTATTGCAATATTTACACCACATATATAATTCCTTAATTAATTAATAGTATGTACAAAGTAGTCGAATTAAGTACATGTATACAATTATACTTGAATTATTAGTATTTTTCAATTTTTTTATTGTGTAAAAAAACATACAGATGTGTAACATTATAAAATATCCAATTTTAAAATACCACAATAATTTTATAAATTATTACAGTACAAAGAATAATTTTTTATGACAGTATTTTTACAAATTTACTACGAGAGGTACATACTTTTCATCAATAAGTTTTTTTTTTAAAATCAATTTATTTTATAAGTAAAAATCTATGACTTACTTATTATAAATACTTAACATTATTTAAATATAATACAAAAAACCATTCATTATTGTAACATCTATAAAATTATATTCTAAAAATTATTTATATTTCTTTGCAATGTTTCAACATTTACCAACAAGTTTTAATAATTTTTAACAGTTAAATAACTATTTATCATATAATATTTCACATATGCTAGATAACAAACCATAATTGACACTATTTGCAACTAATTCAGATACAATTCCACCCTTATCTGTTTATTTCTGTAAACATGTGAGATGATATCATTTTGGGAAAATTCTACCAAAGCTCTATTAACTATTTCTTTAATTTTTATTGTATAATCATGATCTTTAAAAAAAAACTTTTCAAACTATATTTCTATACCAGTGTTGGTTAGAACATCATTGCTTATGAACTCATTTATTGGTTATGAACTAATCAATTTAAGTTATTTAATTTCTTTTTTCCTTTTATTTAC
>Ga0172378_10003039_pt1 | contig 15751 bp, 13 predicted proteins | sample GrowelOW332metaG_FD_119755 | JGI IMG/M metagenome (GOLD analysis project Ga0172378, IMG submission 119755) | Groundwater microbial communities from an aquifer near a municipal landfill in Southern Ontario, Canada - Pumphouse #3_1 metaG | ecosystem: Environmental > Aquatic > Deep subsurface >... | reverse complement strand
TAGAAATTTTAACCGAGGAAGAAATCGATGCTTGTCTTACCCATGTTAGAGCGTTGAAAACCATTTTATCTAAAGTGATTTCTTCCTCTTCAAATATATGTGAATGAAAACACTAAAAGAATTTGTTAATACTGGTAATAATACAATAACTCTTATATTTTTTAGATAATAAAGTATGGCTTGATACAACCATCAAGCTATTTTTATTATAAAAATCAAGGAAAAGTATTTTTCAATAGGGGAATAGCCTTCTTTTCATGAAGATATTATAGACTTCACTTTTTATTTTGAACTAATTAGAAACAAAGTACACGATTGATTCGGTTAAATATTTATAACTATATTGTCAAACAACAGTTTAAATTTTTTACCAAATGTGTTATAATAATTTTGGTATTTTGGGACGTTTTTTTAAGATGATGGCAATAATTATTTGCTTGTAACAATTCGCCTGTGAACATAAGATTAAAAACGAAATTATATCTGTTATTGTTGATACTAATAAATTAAAATAAAATAAGTTTAATGAAATGAGGCATTTGAAAATGATTAGTATTAAAGAAGTTAAAACCAAAAAAGAAGAAAAACAATTTATTAATTTCCCGATTAATTTGTATAAAAATGTGAAGGCGTATGCCCCCCCATTGTCATCAGATGAATCTAATGTTTTCAATCCGAAGAAGAATTTAGTTCATACATATGTTAAAGCGATAAGATTTTTAGCTTATAAAGATCATCAAGTAGTAGGTCGTATTGCGGGTTTAATTAATCATCGTATTAATTATGAAACCAACAAAAAACAAGTTAGATTTACTAGATTTGATATGATTGATGATATAGAAGTAACAAAAGCATTAATTAATGCTGTTGAAACATGGGCTAAAGAGATGTTTGGCATGAATGAAATCATCGGACCTATTGGTTTTACTGATTTTGATCGTGAAGGATTATTAATAGAGGGATTTGAACATACGAATTTGATTTTTACAATTTACAATTATCCATATTATAAAGATCATTTAGAACAACTTGGATTTTAAAAAGATGTTGATTGGTTGGAAAAAAGAATTACTTGGCCAAGCGAATTATCATCGAAAATTAAACGAGGGGCTGAAATTGTTCGAAAAAGATATGGTTATCGTTTATATAAACCGAAATCGAGGGCTGATATCACTTCTTTTATATATGAGGCGTTTGTCGTAATCAATGATGCATATAAAAAATTGTATGGATTTCTTTCAATTCCAAATAATGTTGTAGATTATTACGTCAATCAAATCGTACCGATAGCTGATCTGAATTACGTATGGGTTGTCTATGATAAAGAAGATAAGGTTGTAGGCTTTGGTTTTACTATTCCTTCGCTAAGTCAAGCTAGCAGAAAAAATAAAGGAAAACTATTTCCTTTTGGTTGGATTAGAATGTTAAGAGCACTCAAAAAATATGATACACTTGATTTCTATATTATCGCTGTAGATCCTGAGCATCAAAATAAAGGGGTTACTGCTTTAATTATGGAAGATGCCATTACCATGGGTATTAAAAAGGGCGTTAAATATGCAGAGACTGGTCCTGAGTTAGAGCAAAACATTGCCATCCAGTCCCAATGGAATAGTTTTGAATATATAGAACACAAAAGAAGACGTTGTTTCACTAAACAGATAGATGGAAAAGAAATAGATTAATAATACTCGATTGTAATAATTGAAATCAGTTTATCTATTTTATATTATAATCCATGAATTGCTTATGATAGTGATTTATTGATTTGTATTTTTACCTAATATAATACAAACAATGAATACAGTTAATACTTATGGATGATATATAGATAATATTAAATATAATAATTAACCACACTTCGCAGTGTGGTTTTTCTTAATATAACATTATTTTGCGAAATATGCTTGACAACGTAACAATGTTATACTATAATGATATCATATAAAAAATTCCTATATTATTCTACATTTTTAAAATAAATTACAATCATTGAAGGAGAGATTAAATGAACATAAAGAAAAACTTGCTAATAAGAACTCAATTTATTAATCAGTTTAAAAAAGACAATCAAGCATTATTTGTCGTTTTAATTTTTTTAAGCATTTTAATATCTGTAGTTGAACTAACAATTTCCATTATAGTTCAACAAATTATTGATATAGCAACCTCAGGAGTATTAGATGACTTACTATATATTATCATGATTACAGGTGCTTTTATCGTTTTTTTTGTACTGGTGTTTTTTATCAACAATATTTTATTTCCAAAATATATTTATAAATGTACTAGACAATATAAAGTATACTCATTTAACAAAATTATTGAAAACGATATTGTTTCATTTAGAAAAAAAGGGAGTTCAGAATTTATTAGTGCCTTAACTAATGATATGAATACCATAGAAGAAAATTACATTTCTAGTATTTTTGATATGATTACATCCACTGTTACCTTTGTAGGTGCTTTTATTATCATGTTGATTTATAATATTCCTTTAACAATCGTTGCTGTGTGCTTTTCATTTGTTCCAGTCATATCTATTCTTATGGTTAGAAAAAAAGCTGAAGCAAGAGAAATAAAGGTATCCACTGAAAATGCTAGTTTTCTACACTTTACCGAAGATACTTTAGAAGGTTTTAGCGTTATTAAAAGTTTTAGAGCAGAAGATACCATTAAAAGAATGTTTAAAGAAAATAATGATAAAATAGAGGACGCTAAAAGAGCCAAGAAAAGAACAACCCTAAATATCGGATTAATTGGTACTACCTCAGGGATCATAGCCCAAATGGGGGTATTTATATTTGGGGCATACTTAAGTGTGAGTGGTGAAGCAATTACAGCAGGAACGATTATGTTATTTGTTCAATTGATGAATTATGTTATACATCCAATTCAACAGATTCCAAGATTATTAGTTTATCGAAAAGCGGCTATACCATTAATTGACAAAATGGCCAAATTGGCAGAAGTGAATAGGGATACGAATATCGGCCATATTGCTACATTTAATAGGGGAATCACGATTCAAAATTTAAATTTTTCATATGATGAAAAAATAATCATAGATGATCTTAGTTTTAAATTCGATAAAAACAAATCATATGCATTAGTTGGTGCTTCAGGATCTGGTAAATCAACGTTATTGAATATGATTATTGCCTCCAATTTAAATTATGAAGGGGATATTTCATACGATGAGGTATCACTCAAAGATATGAACGCTTCTTCAATATTTGAGATTGTATCATTAATTGAACAAAATGTGTTTGTGTTTGATAGTACCATTATTGACAATATCACGATGTTTAAAGCATATCCAGATGAGGAAATTGAGCATGCCATCTTAAAATCAGGGTTAAAACAAATGATTGATGAAAAGGGTATTGATTATTTATGTGGGGATGGAGGAAGTAATTTGTCTGGAGGTGAAAAACAGAGAATCTCTATTGCAAGAGCACTTTTACGGAAATCTAAAATATTGTTAGTTGATGAGGCCACATCAGCTTTAGATAATGAAACATCTTTTAATATTTCAAATGAACTCCTTTCACTTGATCATACGACCAAAATTGTTGTTACTCATCGTTTAGAGGATAAAATATTATCTCAATATGACGCTATTTTAGTTCTAAAGGATGGTAAATTGTTTGAATGCGGTACTTATGATGAATTAATGAATCAAAAGGGATTATTAGAATCCATGATAAAAATCACTAGAGATTAATAGGAATTATATATAGTATTGATGACTATTTATAAAATATTGGGATCTATTGATTTGTTTGTAAATAACAAGTAAAAAATGCATTCATTTTAAACAAAAAAATCTTGATACCATTTTACAGTATCAAGATTTTTTATTGTAAATAATATGATGATTAATATATTGGCTATAAAAAATGTAGATATAATAAATCACTTTTATGCATTATTTTGCCATATATTTTTTGACCATATTGATAAAATATTGATGTATTAGTAGATAATTGTTTAATTCAGGATGAAAAGCCGTTACCAATTGATTATGTTGTTGGGCCGCAACAATATGAGCATTAACTACTGAGAGAATTTCAACCTGATCAGAAGTCTTGATGATATAGGGTGCTCTAATAAAAGTCATTGGAACTTTTCCAATTCCCTTGAAATAATTTTCAGTATAGAAACTCCCTAGTTGTCGTCCATATGCGTTTTTTTTCACAACGATATCCATGGTACTCAAATAAGTTATATCAGTATTATCAATTTGCTTTGCTAAAAGAATTAAACCAGCACACGTTCCAAATACTGGAAAGCCTTCTAAAATACGTTTTTTAAGAACCTCAAGCATATCTAAATCATCAAGCAATTTCCCCATGACGGTGCTTTCTCCTCCGGGAATAATTAAGCCATCAAATTGTTTATCTAAATCCTTTTTTTGACGAAGTTCAAAATAGGAAACTCCCAATTCTGAAAGAATTCTTTCATGTTCAATAAATGCTCCTTGTAGGGCTAAAACTGCAATTATCGTATTATTTTCCTCTTTCTGCCATAAGGATTTCGATTTCATGTTCATTAATGCCTACCATTGCTTCCCCTATATTTTCACTTAAATTCGCAATTAATTTGGCATCATTATAATTGCTCACAGCCCTTACAATGGCGGATGCTCTTTTTCTAGGGTCGCCAGATTTAAAAATACCTGACCCAACAAATATTCCTTCTGCTCCAAGCTGCATCATTAATGCGGCATCGGCAGGAGTGGCAATTCCACCTGCCGCGAAGTTTACAACTGGTAGTTTTTTATGTTCATGGACATATAAAACCAATTCATATGGAACTTGTAGTTCTTTAGCTTTATCATATAACTCATCCTTCAACATTGAACTGATTTGACGAATTTCTGACTGTATCATTCTCATATGTCTAACCGCTTGAATAATATCTCCTGTACCTGGCTCGCCTTTCGTACGAATCATCGCTGCTCCTTCATTAATTCTTCTTAATGCTTCACCTAAATTTTTAGCCCCACAGACAAACGGAACAGCAAATTGAGTTTTATCCACATGATATTGATCATCTGCAGGGGAGAGTACCTCACTTTCATCGATATAGTCAATTTCAATTGCTTGTAGAATTTGAGCTTCTACAAAGTGACCAATTCTACATTTAGCCATAACGGGGATTGATACGGCATCTTGGATTTCTTTGATCATTTTAGGATCACTCATTCTAGCAACACCACCAGATATGCGAATATCTGCAGGAATGCGTTCTAAGGCCATTACTGCACATGCTCCTGCTTCTTCAGCAATTTTCGCTTGTTCTTTATTCGTCACATCCATAATGACTCCACCCTTTAACATTTGAGCAAGATTTTTATTCAATTCATATTGATTCATAAATATTGTTCCCTTTCCTTGTATTATAAGTAAATATAGTATATAATAAATCTGATAATATAGATATAGTCAAAATAGGAGAATAAAATATAACCAGATGAAATATTTAATTAAGGATAACGATAAAAATCCAGCATATTTACAATTGTATTTACTATTAAGAGATGGTATTATTAATAAAATATATCCATATAAAAGTAAATTACCTTCTAAAAGAATTCTTGCCGTTGAATCAGGGGTTAGTACCATTACAGTAGAGCATGCTTATGATTTGTTAATCGAAGAAGGATATGTTGAATCAAGGGAAAGAAGTGGATACTTCGTACTATTTTTTTTAGATGATGGATTTGCCTCAAATAGCAATGACGATGTCAATAAAGTCGTTTCAATCAAACATGCTTCATTTAATACAAATGAAAAATTTCCTTTTTCAGTTTTTACAAAAACCATGAGAAAGGTCATTACTATTTATGGTGAAAAAATTTTAGATAAGTCACCAAACACCGGAAGCATTGAATTAAAAGAAGCAATCAAATGCTATTTAGCTAGAAGTAAAGGGATAGATGTAGATATAGAACAAATAATCATTGGTTCAGGCTCCGAGTATTTATATGGATTAATAACCAAACTATTTAATAAAAGTAGTATTTATGCTATTGAAGATCCATCTTATCAACAAATAGAGCATATTTATCAGTTAGCAAATATTCATTTTGAAAAGTTGAAATTAGGAAATGATGGAATTGAAAGTACTGCTTTGAAAAACACAAAGGCCAATATTTTGCATATAACTCCTTATAGAAGTTTTCCAAGTGGAATTAGTGCAAGTAATATAAAAAGGCACGAATACTTACTTTGGGCATGTAAAGATGAAAGATATATTATAGAAGATGACTTTGAATCTGAGTTTTCTGTTTCTAGGAAACCAACCGAGACGTTGTTTAGTAACACAACATGTGATAATATTTTATATATTAACAGTTTTTCTAAAACCATTTCCCCTTCAATCAGAGTAGCTTACATGCTTTTACCTAAACATCTAATAAAAACATTTAATCGAGAATTAGGATATTATTCGTGTACAGTTCCAACCTATATTCAATATGTAATAACGAATTTGATTGTTAATGGGGATTTTGAAAGACATATAAATCGTGTTAGAAGAAAAAAAAGAAAAGAATGGATGAGAATTCATTAAGAAACTGGTTCTATAGTAATTGACTTTTTAAAAAAATTGTGTTAAATTATGGTGGGCTTACAAATATGGAAGAGTACTCAAGTGGCTGAAGAGGTTGGCTTGGAAAGCTAATAGACCAGTAACATGGTGCAGGGGTTCAAATCCCCTCTCTTCCGCCATGAATTTAATACGGAGTTTATTTCTAAAACCGCTTAAAACATGCATTTTATGCGTATAATGGGCTGGTTTTACGGAAATAAACAACCTTTTCGATATTAGATTTAAATTAAAAGACAAACTTGAATTCTAAAAGATGATTTTAGAACTGTAGTTTGTCTTTTTTTCGTTTGATGTGGGAAATTACTCAACCAGATTTGAATAGTTAATGATTTTTATGGTTGTCTTATGGTTGTTAAAAGTAAACTTTATTCTAACAACATAGTAAATTGGATCTTCACAACCCATTTTCCAAGAATATGAATTGTGAAAATAGTCATGGATTTGATTATTTCTCTTTACATTTTAGTTGAGTTTTGTTATTATTAGGGCTAAGGAGATATTAAAAAATGAAATATAATTTTAAACTTGTTCTTTTTGTTGGGATAGTTTTATTACTTGTGGGGTGTAGCCCGACACAATATACGGTTCGTTTTATAGATTGGGACAATACCACTATTTTAGAAAAAACACTTAATCAAGGAGACCTAATTGTTTCGCCGGTTAATCTAACCCGTGAGGGGTATCGTTTTATTGGATGGGATCAAGAATTCACTTATATTACGAGTGATCTTACAATAAATGCGCAGTATGAAATAAATACTTATCAGGTTCGCTTTTATGATGACCAAGAATCCTTATTAAAAGAAGAATTTGTGTTATTTGGAGAAAATGCAACCGCTCCTGTGGTTCTTAATCGGGATCAATATGAATTTAGTCATTGGGATTTGGATTTTACTGATGTTCGTTCTGATTTAGATATTACGGCTGTATTTGAAGAAAAAGAATATACCATTCAATTTTACGATGGATCAACTAAATTATCTTTGGGAATAACAAGTTACAAATTATCTGAAAATATCACTCTTCCCATGCCAACTAAAACTGGGTATGCATTTGCAGGATGGTTTTTATCAGATATATCACTATATGAGATTGTTGAAATAAAATCATCATTAGCAGGAAATTTAAGACTATATAGTCGATGGGTTAAAACAGATCAAAATCAATTCACTGCTCCTAGTAATGCCATTGAATTTATTCAAATTAATAAAAATCCTCATTCAAGTGGAAATGGATATGTTTATCAACCTCAGTTTCCTACAGGAGCACCAACGACATCAGTGACGCAATACAATTGGGAAAGTAGTAATATAAAAGTTGCAACCATTAGTAGCTATTCGTCGATTTCTATTGCTTCTGCGGGATATGCGATTATTACGGGTACTCTTAAAACGGATAGTAGTGTAGTTTATTATTGTGTTATTCAAACCTCTGCTGATGGAGTTGTGAAGGCAACCCTTGAAGAAGCCAATGCTCCTAGTTATGTGTTTGCTACTTTCCAATTAAGCGATGAGGTCAATATTGAAAAAATTGTTCAAAAAGGTGGGTTTGCTGTAGCCCCAACTGCCCCAGTTAAAGAAGGGTACATTTTTACAGGGTGGGTCGGAGAGAATCAAGAAACTATTTATAACATTACTCATGATACTACTTTTGTTCCTACCTATATTGCAGGGAATCACTCGTATGCGGGCAAAACCATCAGTATATTAGGAGATAGTATAACTACTTATGCAGGATATATTCCCGATGGATTTGCTCATTTTTATCCTTATCCAACTGCAGATTTGGCTGATATGAATCAAACATGGTGGATGAAATTCATCAATCATTATGGAATGGAGCTTCTTGTTAACAATTCTTGGTCAGGGAGTGCGGTTTCGGCTGGAGGATCTTCGGCCGGATATTCGATGGAAAGGCTTAAATATCTCTACATTGGTGAAGTAAAACCGGATGTTATACTTATTTTCATGGGAGCTAATGATGCACCAAGTGTTTATATTACTTTAGAACAATTTGATATTGCCTATGGACAAATGATTAACAACATTAAATCATCATCTCCCAATTCAGAAATTGTTTTATGTACACTTCCATCTATTTCTTTATATACAGCAGCTGATCAAGAAAGTCACAATGCTGTTATTAAAAAGTATGCTGCTATGTATGAAATCACTGTTATTGATTTTACGACAGCTTTTACAAGATCGGAATGTAGTCAATATTTAGTAGATTCTGCTCATCCTAATAAAGCAGGCATGGAAAAATTAGCTGAAGTTGCTATTCGTGATTTTGGTCAAGCCATTCAATAAATGATAAAACTGCTTAGCAAACGCTAAGCAGTTTTTATATTAAGATTATTTATTCATCTATTCATTTAATTTATTCGAAATCTAAAATAAAAAATTATATGCATAATTGATGTAAATTATATTGGTTTTGATTATAATAGAATAGTAGAAAGAGGTGTATTATGAATTTATATGAATTAACTGTTAAAAATATGTATTTAAAAGATGTTCCTCTATCACAATATCAAGGAAAAGTGCTGCTGATTGTAAACACAGCTATAAAATGTGGATATACTCCTCAATATGAGGGATTAGAAAAATTATTTCAAATGTATAAAGATCGAGGATTTGAAATTCTTGATTTTCCATGTAATCAATTTCTTCATCAAGCTCCAGGGTCAAATGAAGAACTTGCAAATTTTTGCCAACTTAAATATCACACAACATTCGAAACTTTCGGGAAAATCGACGTGAATGGAAAAAATGAAGAGTCGTTGTATCGATTTTTAAAAGATACTGCACCAGAAAAGAATGGGAAAAATATTAAATGGAATTTTACAAAATTTTTAGTCAGTCGTGATGGTCAATCAATCCATCGCTTTGAGTCTGCAGTGACTCCTGAGGCGCTTAGTTCAAAAATCGAAGCTTTATTATAAGAAAAAGCCAGGATTAATTGTCCTGGTTTTCATTTTTTAACTCATAATTTGCAAAATAGAGTTGTAGTAAATTTATTTTTCCAATTGTTAATTTTCGTTTTTCAAATATGAATTTATCAATGGCTTCCCAAATGCAAACCCAGCTAACAATGGTGAAAATTTGTTGAATTGCAAAGACAAAGATGTCTGATTCTCTTATAAAAATACTTACTCCTAATGAGAGAAGTCCCACTAGTAGTAATACGAAACTGATTAAGTTCACTTGTTTAATTTCTTGATTTTCATGATGAATCATTTTAATGATTTCACCTTGAATAGCTTGCTTAAATTGAGTGATTTGATCAGAAATATTATCTTTTTCTTCAAATGTTAACATGAGTGTTAAATTCACATTAGCGGGTATGTAATTTGCTTCTAGTAATAGCCGTTGAATAATATCTAAGGTTCGACCTCGAGAGTATGCTCCAGAGACGATTTTTAGATCAATCATTCCTTCATCAACGTGATGAGTGTAGTATTTGAGTTTTTTCTCAAGTGCTTGAAGTTTTTCTTTTCGTTTATGGTTTTGAACGAAAGATTCTTTTTTCTTTAATGGATTCATATTATTATCACCATTGTTATTTTACCATAAAGCCTTTACTTAATCCACATAAATCGTGTTGTAAATTTTTATAAAAAATGTTATAATATTCAAAAGCGAGGTAAATTATGAAATTATCCTTTTTTAAAACAAAAATTTTTGTATCATTTTTATTAGTAATAGTTCTTTTGGCTCTATCTGGTTGTACAAAAACGATTGATGCCACAGGACTTGCCTTTGATTCGCCGACTTTAACAATAACAGTTGGTGATAGTGAAACCTTAGTGGTAGGAATTAGGCCTGCTGAGGCAACAAATACCAACCTCACTTGGGAAACAAGTGATGATCGTAAGTTATCAATTACATCTGATGGTCAAATCACCGCTTTGCAAGCTGGCGTGGTTACAGTAACAGTTCGCTCGGGAGATTTGATGACGACCCTTGAAGTTACTATTGTTCCCTTGATGCATACAGTGTCTTTTGAAAGTAATGGGGGAAATAGTGTTTCTGACCAAACCATTATTGATCAATACTATGTAACTCGTCCAAGCGATCCTATTAAAGTAGGATACACATTTGTTGGATGGTATGATGAGGCGTTATTGAATGTTTATGATTTTTCTACTCCAGTGACGACTGACTTTGTTTTGTATGCTAAATTTTCACTGAATGTTTATTCAGTTACATTTAATTCTGATGGAGGAAGTGATGTTTCTTCACAAGATGTTGCTCATGGATCATTGGCAACAGAAGCAGAAATCCCAACTAAACAAGGATGGAATTTTGATGGATGGTTCAATGGAGAAACGCCTTTTGTTTTTACAACTCCGATTACTGAAGCATTAGAATTAAAAGCAAAATGGGTAGCTCGGACTGATACCCCTTATACCGTTCGTCATTATGTTCTTAACTTATCAACCGAAGAGTATACTCTTGATTATACAGAATCACTTACGGGAACAACTGGAGAAACGGTTCAAGCGGTGATTCGAACATATATGGGTCTGATGGCGGAAAATGAATCCTATGAGGGAGTTGTTTTAGCCGATGGAAGTTTGGTTATTGATGTCCATTATGTAGAATTTAATTATGCATTTACTTATGAACTCAACGGTGGGAATTTCACTTACGAAACTCGTGAGGACATGGTTAATGATTTTCTTAATGACTATAATACCTTCAACAATACAGCCTATACGGTTGCAAACTTGCCCATGGGTGCATGGGTGCTTGTCAACTTTCATACTTTTTTCTTAAATTCAACATATAAAGATAAATGGTCATGGTTGCCAGCCTATTTAGGAGTGGTTGGTTCATCTACTAATAAAAAGGCATGCAGTGATTTGGCAACAGTTAGTACAGCCTCAGAATATACTGCTATTAGTGGAAACTGGATTTACGCCATATCATATGAAGTGCGTGGTTTTATTACTGGAGTTAAATATACTAATAATGCTAACTGGATGTCATCTGATTATTCAGAGTTTGATCTTGCTAATGGATTCTGGCCTACTTTTGTTGCTTATCGTGAAGAAATTGCTTTTTCTGAATTAAAAGAACCGACAACTTTGGTAACAAATGCTTATCGTGATGGATTTATTTTTGGTGGATGGTATTTATCTAGTGATTTTTCTGGATCACCTGTAACTACCATTGAAAGCAAAGGTACCGTCTACGCAAAATGGAATGTAAATAATCCCGTTACTAGTATTATCATTACTAATCCAGTTCAATCTTTGGAAAAATATGAAACTTATCAATTGACTATATCGATTGAACCAAGTACTGCATATAATAAAAATGTTGTTTATTCATCAAATAATGAAACTATTTTAAAAATTACTGATACTGGACTGATTACCGCTTATAATGCAGGAGTTGCGATAGTAACGGTTGAAAGTGTTATGAGTGGAGTGAAGGCTACATTGGAAATCACAGTGGTTCCTCAAGATAATTTAGATGTTCGCTATAGTGAAGGCTTTAATGGAACTTTATTGGTTTCAGAGGAAGTTCAACTCTCAAATACTGGTTTTGGAGCTTTATCATCCAAAACGGTTCTCTACGCTTCAACCAATACTAGTATATTGACGGTGACTTCCACTGGTCTAGTGAAGGCAGTGGCATTAGGAACAGCAAGTATTGAACTCAGTATCGATGGAAATGTTGAAGCAACAGCAACAATCACAGTTATTTCACCAACAGCTTCACAAAAAGCAGATCAACTACTAGCACTTTTAATTGATTATGCTGAACCTGTTGTTGACAGTGTTAATGCAAGCTTGTATTATGATAATTTTTCGGCTTATCAACAATATTATGATTCAGTATATGGTAGTGTTAACCTATATTTGTTTGATGATATGAATATTAATCGAACAGGATATCTCATTGATCCAACCACTAACACGTCTAAAACATCGGGATTAAAAACGTCGACTGAATTTATTACTGTTCATGATACGGCAAATATTAGTGGTGGATTAAATGCTCATGGATCTTATTGGTTACAATCATCTCATTCTACTTCAATTCATTTTACTGTAGGTGATTATGGTGTGATTCAAGATTTGGATACCCGCTATATTGCTCATCATGCTGGAGATGGAACAAGTACTACTTTTAGTTATCGGGATACCGGTATTTCTTCCAATAATAATTTGGAACCAGTCATTGATATTTCAATAGATGGATATTTTACCTTTAATGGAACCAAATCATCTATTATAGCACCAACTGGAGCTTCCGGACAAATTTTGGATAAATCTTATTTTACTATTTTAGGGCCTAATTGGAAAATTGGTACTAATGGTAACTATTATTTAGGAACTACATGGTTTGTAACTTCACAAGTTGCTCGAGGGGTCATTGGCTCCTTAGGCGGAAATAATAACTCAACGGGTATCGAAATGTGTGTTAATACCAATGGAGATATCTATGATACATGGCAAAGAACGGCAAAACTAGTTGCATCCCTCATGGTTGAACATAATTTAGGAATTGAGCGTGTTATTCAACACAATACCTATACTGGGAAAAATTGTCCTCAATCTTTAATTATGAGTGATTATTGGGATCGATTCATTAAAATGGTTGAAATTGAATATCTCATTTTAACTGAGTATCCAGATGCTACTATTACTTTAACATCGAATGATATTACCCTTTTAGACAATACTGGTCGCGTGATTGGTCAACCTAACACAATAACCAGTGTTAGTTATACGATGAGTGTGAGTGTAGAAGGTCAAATCCGATCAATTACTTTATCTGCTTTGATTCCTGGACTTGCTTCTTGGAGTCAAAAAGACGGATTTTATTCAACAAGAATATCGTAGTTTTAAAAGTCATATCCTCGTGATATGACTTTTCTTTTATAAAAATTGATGACAAGTCCATTGACAAATATAAATGATTTCTATATAATGGATATTATACGGAGTCATAGCTCAATGGGAGAGCACTTGCTTCACAGGTAAGGGGTTGTGGGTTCGAGCCCCCCTGACTCCACCATATTGAATGAATAGGTTTGATACAAAGGTATCAGACCTTTTTTTGTAGGCGGAAAGGGAAAAACTCCTATCCGCCAGAATTGTAGAGACCTGTATTAGTCTAAAATTAGGCTATTATTAGGTCTCTTTTTATTTTGCTATTCAACTTTTTAACGATTACCCTACTTTTTAACGATTACCCTAGTTTTTAACGATTTGCAATTTACAAAATAAAAATCCTAACAAATTAGTAATTTAGTATTGACATACCAAAATCACCAAATGAACAAAACACTTGCTTTTTTACTTTTATATTAGTATAATATGTATGAAAAGTTAAACAAATTATACAAGGAGGTTAATATGGATAAACATAAAGGAAAATATATGTGGACAGTAACTGTTGGAGAAAAAGGACAAATAGTCATACCTAAACAAGCTAGGGATATTTTTGATATTAAACCAGGAGATAGTTTAATTATTCTGGCAGATGAAGAAAGAGGAATCGCGATTCCTCCAAAAAGTCAATTTGAGGTCATTTATAAGAATATATTAGGAGGTGATAAATGATGAATGCTATAGAAATTAAAAATATTACAAAGGAATATAAAACATTTAAATTAGATAATGTCAGCTTTAATGTAGAAGAAGGACATATCGTAGGTTTCATTGGGAGAAATGGTGCTGGAAAGACTACGACCATAAAATCAATATTAAATATTGTTAAAGCAAATAGTGGAAATGTAAAGTTCTTCAACCTAGAATTAAAGGATCATGAAAACATCATTAAAAATCAAATTGGATATTCTAATGGAACGACTAATTACTATCCTCGAAAAAAACTGATAGATATTATTAATGTAACTAAGACTTTCTATGAAAATTGGGATGATCGTATTATGAATGAATATAAAGATTTATTCCAATTAGATCTATCAAAAACTCCTAGCGAATTATCTGAAGGAATGAAAGTCAAGTTTAATTTATTATTAGCTCTAAGTCATCACGCTAAAGTTTTGATACTTGATGAACCAACAAGTGGACTTGATCCATTCTCTAGAGATGAAATATTAGAAGTGTTTATTGAACTCAAAAAAAGAGGAACAGCTATATTGTTCTCAACCCATATAACATCGGATTTAGAAAAGTGCGCGGATGATATTGTATATATTAGTGGAGGAAAAATTGTAAGTTCTTGTAGCAAAGAAGATTTTATTAAAAAACATAAATCTAATAATGAAACTTTAGAGAACATTATATTAAGACTTGAGAGGGAAAAACATGATTAATCTTATTAGAAAAGAGTTTAAATTAAGTGCTCATATACTTTCATATCTTTTTATTTCTTTTGGATTAATGACTTTTATTCCAGGTTATCCTATTTTAGTTGGAGTGTTCTTTTCGTGTCTAGGAATATTTCAATCATTCCAATCATATAGAGAATCTAACGATATAGCCTATTCAATACTACTTCCTGTAACTAAAAAAGATATTGTAAAAGCTAAATTCATCTTTGTTTGTACCATAGAATTATTAACTTTTTTATTGATGTTGATGATTACAATCATAAGAATGACTTTATTAAAAGATGTAGATGCATATGTTAATAATCCATTACTAACAGCAAATCTAGTATTTTTAGGATAAGCCCTAATAATCTTTGGATTTTTTAATATCCTATTTGTTAGAGGATATTTTAAAACAGGATATTATTTTGGGAGACCGTTTATCTCGTTTTGCATTGTTGGTTTTATTGTAATAGGACTCGCTGAAGCACTTAGATATTTCCCTAGATTAGAAGTTTTAAATTCTTTTGGATTTGAAAACATTGAAGTCCAATTACTAGGTTTATTTGTAGGAATTGCTTTATACTCTTTATTTACCTATATAGGTTTTAAATGCTCTGTAAAATCATTTGAAGAAATAGATTTATAGAAGAAAGCATATTTATACCTTACATTGTAAAATAACTAAATTAGTATCAAAAAGAGCAATTGTATTTTTTCTACTAATTCTGAACTCAATCATTTTTTTAACTATCTGAGGAAAGCCAAGTAGGCTCGAAGCAATCAGTAAATAAATTATAGGGTGCGTAAATGTTGTTAGGGTGCGTGATTTACC
>Ga0172378_10003038_pt1 | contig 15756 bp, 13 predicted proteins | sample GrowelOW332metaG_FD_119755 | JGI IMG/M metagenome (GOLD analysis project Ga0172378, IMG submission 119755) | Groundwater microbial communities from an aquifer near a municipal landfill in Southern Ontario, Canada - Pumphouse #3_1 metaG | ecosystem: Environmental > Aquatic > Deep subsurface >... | reverse complement strand
TTGGTGCGGACGGAGAGAATCGAACTCTCATGGACGAGCCACACGCCCCTCAAACGTGCGCGTCTACCAATTCCGCCACGTCCGCAACTAACAGCTTATAAATTATATCTAGTCTTTGTAATCAAATCAAGAAAAAGTTAGAATAAAAAGGATGGATAAACGAAAATATCTAGGCTACAAAACCTATTCTGAGCCTGATGGAAGCCAGTTTACGGTAAATATCTATCGGAAATCCAATAATAACGGTGTTTCTTTGAGAATCGTTTATGGTCAGATGGAAGTCTATTGTTCCACCTATACAAATGATTATCAGATTGACCATATTGTTTCTGTTGCCCGAAAGAAATATCCTGATAGGATAATTACAAGGCCTTATATGAAGGAAGGCGTCTATGCCTATATCCTTGGCAAGAAAAAGTATTTTACTTCTGATCCCAAAAACATGCATAATGATACTTTCTTCTATGTCCCTTCGAATGTTAAAGATCCGGTCACTAGGTACAAGAAACTATTCTTGGAATATCTGAAGCCTCACTTAGTTGAAGTCGGCAAGAGAATGAATCAGGATTTATCCGACTATAAAATTAGAACGGGTCTGTTTCTATCCTACTATGCCGTTTGTTTCCCTACCAAGAGACAATTCAAGTTTGATTATCGCCTCTTTGCTTATAAACCTGAAATCTCCGATGCCATTGTTATTCATGAGATTGCCCATACCTATGAAATCCACCATAATGACCGCTTCTATACGATTGTTAAGATGTATTGCCCCAACTATGATGAATTAGAAAAAGAAATCAACCAGGGGCGGTTTGAAGGAAGGATTGACAATTATGTCTTTTAGATCAATTGAGAGCAGTTCCAATCCAACATTTAAGGTTCTTCTCTCCTATAAAAAAGGTGAACCTAAAGAAGGCTATTTTTTAGTGGAGGGTCAGGATTTAGTGGATGAAGCCAAAAAGGAAGGACTCTTAGTGGCTTTGATTGTTCCTCTAAACACCCATTGTCCGATGGTTGATTATCAAATCTATGGTTTAAAAGACAACCTCTATAAAGAGTTGTCTTCCTATCAGTCTCTGCCTGTCTGCATGGGACTATGCCGAAAGAAGCTTAATCCGGATGTTGGTAAAAGAATTATCTATCTTGACCGGATTCAGGATCCAGGCAATGCCGGAACCATGGTTAGAACCGCTTTATCTTTTGGATATACCGGAGTAGTCTTTTCACCTGATTCGGTCTCTCTCTACAATTCTAAGACTATACAGGCTACTAAGGGCGCTTTGTTCCATTTGCCGATATATAGGGCTGATTTAAACGATTATGCTCTAAAAGGCTATCATATTTATCTCACAACTTTGGATGGTGAAGATGAAAGCCAGTTGGATAAGCTTCCTGAGCCTTTTGTTTTAGTCTTTGGCAATGAGGGACAAGGGGTAAGAAAAGAATACCAAAATCTGGGGAAAAAGCTTAAAATAGAAATGAGCGGGATTGACTCGCTCAATGTCGCTGTCGCTAGCGGCATCTTCATGTATCGTTTCAGGAGTAGGAACAATGGAAGATAATCTAACTAAGAATTTGCAGGTAATCAAAGAAACTGATCCGGAGATTACTTTTAAGAAGCCATCTAAAAAGACGGCACTTTTATGTACTAACGGTTTTCAGAATTCTGATACCCATGATTCAGCTCAGATGCTGGAATACTTTAATGCCAACTTCGGAAAAGATTATCCGGAATGTGAAATTGTCCCAGTCCATCTGTATGCTCCTTCTGACCCTAAGACTCATCACAGCCATCTTTTTGAGAAGAATCTCGAAAACACGATTAAGAAATATATTGCTGAAGGATATGACATCATTCTGATGGGCTATTCCTTTAGCGGTGCCTTATGCTGCAAGATGCAACATAAATACAAAAAAGCCATCCGTCGAATGATTTTAGTGGCACCGGTCTATGACACGATTCTCAACAACATGATTCCTAACTACATCGGTTATGCCTGGAAATTCCATAAACTTAATAAAAAATACGGTGCCCGTGTTGCTAAGACCATGGGTCGAAATACGACTAAGGGAATGGTTTCTTTGCTGCTTTCCATCTTCTCGTCTTTGTTATCTAACCGCAAATATTTCCGACTTGTCTCCTGTGATACTTTAATCATCTGGGGAACAGATGACAAGCTTTGCACTATTCATTCCATGAGCAAGGTAAACAAGAAGATTCATTCTCACCATATTCTTTATAAATATCCGCATATGACTCACGGCATCTTAAAAACCATCAAAGACAACGGTATTGTCTTTGAAGATATTCTTCACTACTCCTTCGATACGCCTTTCATTCTTGAAAAGAACACCCAAAACGTGGTTAAGAAGCAGGAAGTCAAATCAACTGTCAAATATGATTCTGACGGTGAAGTGATTCCTTCCTTCAATGAGATTTTCACCGATATCGATCCGGACGGCGACAAAGAGACGTCCAGAGAGCAGGAAGGCCTATAAAATCAGAGGATAGCCAACAGTTGGCTATCCTTTTTTCTTATTGTTAATATATATAATTTTATATATAATCTATTATTGTCGAAATTAATTTTCGGAGGTCTTTATGGAATTAAAGAAAACCCTGACTATGCCCCGTGGGACATTCCCCATGCGAGCCAACTTGCCTACTAAGGAACCAGCTTATGTTCTTCAGTGGCATCAGATAGGTCTTTATCAGCAGTTATTGAAGCACAATGAGGGCAAGCCGGCTTTCTATTTGCATGACGGTCCTCCGTATGCTAACAACGAAATTCATGCTGGTCATGCTTTGAATAAGATTCTGAAGGATATTATTTTACGAAGCAAAAATCTGGAAGGGTATTATGTTCCCTATACTCCAGGCTGGGACTGTCACGGTCTTCCGATTGAACTCTGCGTCACTAAAAGCGGAGTAGACAGAAGAACAACGCCTCCGGCTGTTTTCCGTAAGAAATGCGCTCAGTATGCTTTAGGTCAGGTTGACCGTCAAAGACAGCAAATGCTGACTTTAGGTGTCTTAGGTGATTATGATCACCCCTATCTGACTTTGAACCACGATTATGAATCCCATCAGGTGGAGATTTTCCGTGACATGGCTTTACAGGGTTTGATCTACAAAGGGCTGAAACCAGTCAACTGGTCTCCCTCAAGTGAATCCGCTTTGGCCGAAGCCGAAATTGAATACAAGGATGTGGTTGCTAAAACGATCTTTGTCCGTTTCAAAGTCACTACCGGCAACAGCATTGTTAAGCCTGGTGACTTCTTTGTCATCTGGACGACTACTCCTTGGACTTTGCCGGCTAACTTAGGCATCTGCTTAAATCCTCGGATGACTTATGGACTATTTAAGACTGAAATTGGTAACTTGGTTCTTCTTAAGGACTTAGCTTTGAGCCTGCAGATGAAGCTTGGCTTAGCTAAGATGACCTTGCTGAAGGAATTCAAAGGCACCGATGTCGAGAAGGTAGTCTGCAAGCATCCTTTCATTGACCGCGACTCCTTAGTCATGGTTGATGACTATGTCACTTCTGATTCCGGAACTGGTTGCGTCCATATTGCTCCTGGTCATGGTCTTGATGACTATAGAGTCGGTAAGAAATACGGTCTGCCGCCTCTTTGCCCAGTTGATGAAAAAGGCTATATGACTAAAGAGGCCGGTGAATCATTGGCAGGTTTGTTCTATGAAGAAGCCAATGACAAGGTGATTGAGATACTGAAGGCTAACGGCTCATTGCTGTTAGAAGAAGACATCACTCACTCCTATCCGCATGACTGGAGAACTAAGAAACCGACTATCTTCAGAGCTACCGCCCAGTGGTTCTGCTCGGTTGATAAGATCAAGGACAAGCTTCTCAAGGAAGCCGATACGGTCAATTTCCTGCCTAGCTGGGGTAAAGTCCGTCTGAAGAATATGTTAGCTAACCGTGATGACTGGTGTATTTCCCGTCAGCGTCTCTGGGGTGTACCGATTCCGATCTTCTATGGTGAAGACGGTGAACCTCTGATGGATAAGAAACTCTTTGATCATGTGATTGAACTCTTCAAGGAAAACGGTTCTGATATCTGGTATGAAAAGGAAGCTAAGGATTTGCTTCCGGATCGTTATACTAATCCTCATTCTCCTCATGGTCTTTTCACGAAGGAAAAAGACATCATGGATGTCTGGTTTGATTCCGGATCATCTTTCAACGGCTCGGATATTGCTTTAGGTCATCCTTTCCCGGCTGATGTCTATCTGGAAGGCAACGATCAGTATCGTGGCTGGTATAACTCCAGCATGATTCTTTCAGTCGCTACCACCGGGAAGGCTCCTTACAAGCAAATCATCACTCATGGCTTCCTCGTTGATCAGAACGGTGAGAAGTTCTCGAAGTCGAAGAAGAACGGTATTGATCCAGTCACTATTTGCAAGACCTTTGGCGCCGACATTTTACGTTTATGGACCACTTCCATTGATTATTCAACTGCGGAGATTAAACTTACTCAGCAGTTACTGCAGATTGTCTCGGAGCAGTATAAGAAGATCCGTAATACCTTCAAGTTCATGCTGACAAACCTGATGGACGATGATGAAGGCCACGGCTTCGATACTAGCTATGTTCCGACAGCTTTGGATTTCACAAACCAACTGATGCTGAATAAGCTGAAGGTAGTTTTAGCTACCATGAAGAAAGACTATGACACTTACAATTTCTCCGGTGTCACCGATACCTTGACCAATTTCTTCGTGAATGACTTATCCAGCTTCTACCTTGATTTCTCCAAGGACACTCTCTACTGTGAAAAGAAAGACAGTATCCTTAGAAGAAACACCCAGTATGTCCTCTATACCATTGCTAAGAGCATCGATATTGCCTTCTCACCTATTCTTTGCTTTACCTGCGAAGAGATTTACTCCTATCTCAATATCAAGGACAAGAAGGTCTCCGTCAGTCTTGAAAAGTATCCGTCCCTTGGTGAAGAAGATCTTAACCTTACCAAGGATTATCAGCTCTTGGTCGACTTAAGAAACCATGTCAACGCTTTAGTTGAACCTGTCAGAGCCAGTGGCGTCATTGGTTCTAACAGTGAAGCGGAAGTCTTCTATAAGCCGGTATCCGCTGATGAAAAAGCTTTAATCGAAAAGCTCGGAAATAAGGAAGTCAGCCGAATTCTGATTGTCTCAGGCTTTGAATTAGCTTCCGAAAACAAAGTCGTGAAACACAGTGGAACAAAGTGCGACCGCTGCTGGAATTACTTTGATGATATCCATGAAGTAAACGGAAACCATCTTTGCTCTCGCTGTTTAGATGCTGTCAAAGATTTACCTCTTGATCCAGTTCAGGGAGAAAGCAAATGAGTTTTTTTGATAAAGTCAAGAAAGACCTTCTTGGAACTAACTGGGCTTTGTATTTTGGTCTCATTGCTTTGTCGATTGTCCTTTTTGTCTTGGACATCGTAACAAAGAATGTCGCCTATTCTAACCTAGTCTATGGCGCTAACCCTGTCACTGCCGTTCCCAACATCTTTGATTTTGTGCTTGTCTTCAACAATGGCGCGGCCTGGAATTGGTTAGCGGACCAAAAATGGCTCTTGACTTCTATCTCTCTTTTGGTGGGTTTAGGTCTCATCTATGTCTATCTCTTCCTCAACAAGAAGCTGCCCACTTTTGCTAAGGTTGCCCTCTCTTTGATGATTGCGGGCTGCTTTGGAAACTTAGTTGACCGAATCGGGTATTGGGGACAGTTTGGCATCTATAAGAAAGGTGTCATTGATTTCATTCATTTCTCCTTCTGGGATACTTTCCCGGTCTTCAATTTAGCTGATTCCTATCTCGTTGTTGGTATAGCTGTCTTAGCTGTTGGATACATCATCTCTTCCATTGTCGGTAAGAAAGAAGCCAATGAAATGTCTAAGAAAGATACAAGTGATGTCTCTGATGCTGATTTGCTCAACAAGGTCAGGAAGAATGATTCCTTGACCAAGAAAGATGGTAGTGAACATGACGGGAAAACAAACGTTTAAAGTCAATGAAGATGGAAGAATCGATGTTGTACTTTCGAAATTGCTGAATATTTCAAGAAGTCAGACGACTAAGGCCATCAAAGATGGTTTTGTCTCCGTTGACAAGGTGACAGTCGAGCATGCTTCTTTGAAAGTCAAAGTCGGTCAGGAAATCGACTATACTCCAGTTGAAGAAGCCAATACAGGCATTGCTAAGCCGAAAGAAAAAGTTAAGTTGGACTATGTCTATCAGGATGATGATATTGCAATCATCAACAAGCCAAGAGGAATGGTTGTTCATCCAGCCCCCGGCCATCAGGATGACACTTTAGTCAATTATCTTTTTGATTCGGATGACAAGTTTGATTTCGATGCTTCAGACTCAGAGAACATCCGTCCTGGCATTGTGCATCGGATTGATAAGGATACTCAAGGTCTTTTAGCGATTGCCATGAATGCCACCAGTCAGGCTTCTTTGCAGGAAGAAATCCGTGAACATGACTTCCACCGCTATTACCTAGCGTTAGTGTATGGCAATGTCAAAGACAAGAAATTCAAAATTGATGCTCCTCTGACTAAGCCTAATCATACCCAGAGAAAAGCCTTGGTTGATGTTTATAATGGCAGAGAGGCTATCACTCATTGTGTCTTACTTGGGAACAACGGCAAAGTCTCTTTGCTGAAATGTTCTTTGGAGACCGGAAGAACTCATCAGATCAGAGCCCATTTGGCTTATATCGGTTTCCCGATTGTCGGCGATAAGCTCTATGGTTCAAGAGAAGATAAAATTGCCACTAAGGGTCAATGTCTGACCGCTTATGAATTAAGTATCATTCATCCCCGCACTCTTCAAAGAATGAACTTTTTTGCCCCAATTGATGATTATTTCAAAGAGCTTTTGAATTACTATTTCAAATAAAGCAGTAAAACATTTTCTTCTGCTCTTTTAGCATTGAAATCAAAAGGAAGCTTTCTTATAATTGAATCAGTATGAGTGATTTAACTAAAAAAGCTTTATCCTACTCCTTAAAGAATTTGTTATTGAAGAAACCTCTTAATGAGATTACAGTCTCCGACATTACCACTGATTGTGGTATTAATCGGCAGACTTTTTATTATCATTTCGATAACATACCTGCTTTGATAGAGTGGACCTGCATCCATGACGCCGATAAGATTTTAGCTGAAAACCGTCATTACAATAACTGGGAGGAAGGTTTCTATTCCATCTTCATGCTGATCCTAGAAGACCGGTCCTTCGTGATGAATATCTATCATTCGACTTCCCTCAAGGTATTGATTAGATACCTAGTAAGAATCGTTTATCCGCTTCTTTATTCGGTGGTCGAAGAAGAAGCTGCCGGCCTGAATGTCAAAAAAGAAGATAAGGAATTCCTTGCTGATTTTTATACTGATGCATTCGTCGGTCTAGTCCTTAAATGGATTGATCAGGGCATGAACGTCAATCCTAAAGATATCATCACCCGTCTTTCACCAATTGTCAAAGGAACCTTCAAGCAGGCTCTTACCGCCTATTCAGAGAAGAAAGATTAACCAGTTACTCAAGAAAAAGAACGGAATAAGGAATAGCCGTTCTTTTTTTAAGAGCTTTCAGTTATTCTATTTCAAAAAGAAGAAATTCCTTATGAAAAGAAAAAATCTATGGATGTCTATTGTCCTTCTACCCTTAGTCAGCTGCGGAGAAGCAAGTGTTGATAAGACTAGCTCTTTTAATTACTCAACTTTCGAAGAACAAGCCCAGACCTACAGCATCAATGATGTCTTAGCTAATATGACAGTGGAAGGAAGAAGCCTCGCCACTGATGATGGGTTGACTTTTGATTATTCCGGCAGTGCCCTGAAATTCAATCTCAACTGTCAAGGTCAGGTCAGTATCAACTTAACAAGCGAGATGACTACGACTTACGATGACAGCAGTGAAGGCAAAAGAGGAATGACTCTCTTTTCCGTCTTTGTGGACGGAGAAAGAACAATTAAGAACCTAAAAGCCGATAATGAAACCATTGAATTAACCATTGCTGACAATCTTCCTGAAGGCCCCCATTCGTTTGTCTTTGCTAGGCAAACCAATGTTTACATGTCTTTAGTTACGATTCATTCTCTGACTTTCAAAGGAACGATGATAGAAAAAGATGCAAGTTCCGGCTACATTGAGTATATCGGTGACAGTTATACATCCGGTTATAGTCTTCAAGGAACTAAAGAAGGTGGAGGATATGATTCTTCTTATGATGACCCATTAGATGCCTATGCCTATCAATCAGCCAAGAATCTGAATTCGGATTATTCCTTGATGGCATTTTCGGGAGCCGGCTTCAGCTATGGTTATACCCCTTTTACTGTTCCGGAAGTCTATCCTTATCTTAATTACTTCCGTGATGATTCATTCACCTATACTCCAACAGTTACACCGGATTTGATTGTCATCAATCTTGGAACCAATGATGTTTCTCAGGTTGGTTTTAACAACAATCATGAGCAGATTGAAAAAGGAGTAAAGAAATTGCTGGATGAAGTCTTTGCTCTCTACAAAAAGACCCTTCCTTTAATCATCTGCACCGATGCTACTCATGAAAACAATGATCCAGTGACAACAGAAGCTATTGAAACTTATTATCCGGATCTTGATTACAAGCTAGTGACCTTGACCACCAATGATGCTAAATACAATTATCACCCAAGTGCTGAATGCGGAAATAAACAAGGTCAGGAATTAGCAGCCGCCATTAAAGAATACTTGCCTTCTGTTTTTAATAAGTGATTTATCCAAAACAATCTTTTTGTCGTATTTTTAGCCAACTTAAAAACTCTGTTTATTTTTAAGTCAAAGCATTTAATTTGGTAATATAAAAAAGAAGACCTTGCCTCTAACATAAGGGTATACCAGTTAGGAGGTAAGAAAAATGTATTATTCAGCTGGAAATTATGAAGCTTTCTCTCATCCTCAAAAGCCGGAAGGAGTCGACAAGAAGCATGCTTACATCATCGGTTCAGGATTAGCTGGACTGACAGCGGCTTTCTATTTGGTCCGAGATGGCCAAATGAAAGGTGAAAATATCCACATCTTAGAAAGACTTCCAGTATCCGGTGGTAGTTGTGATGGTCTTCACGATATCAACAAAGGTTACTATATGCGTGGTGGAAGAGAAATGGATAACCATTTTGAAATCATGTGGGATGTCTTTAAAGACGTTCCTTCTCTTGACAACAAGAATGTTTCTGTTTTAGACGAGTATTATTGGTTAAACAAGAAAGATCCTAATTATTCTTTATGCCGTGCTACTGTCAACTGCGGACAAGATGCCCATACTGACAACAAGTTTAATATCTCTAAAGCCGGAAGCATGGAAATTCTAAAGCTTTTCATGACTCCTGAAAAGGATTTAGAAGATAAGAAGATTTCGGATTTCTTTGATGATGAAGTTTGGAATTCCAATTTCTGGCTTTATTGGCAGACAATGTTTGCTTTCCAGAGATGGTCTAGTGCCTTAGAGATGAAGCGTTACATTCAAAGATACATTCATCATATCGATGGCTTACCGGATTTCTCGGCTCTTCGTTTCACTAAATACAATCAATACGAAAGCATGATTCTTCCTCTTCAAAATTATTTAGCTTCTCATGGCGTTGTCTTTGATTTCAATGTCGAAGTCACAAATGTCTTATTTGATATCAACAGTGAAAAGAAAGTAGCCAAAGAAGTTGATTATACTAAAGATGGCAAGGATGAAAAGATCGAATTAAGTGAGGATGATCTATTATTCATCACCAATGGTTGCTGCACTGATGTTTCCTGTTATGGTTCTCAGAATGCTGCCCCTGACTTAAGTAATATCAGACCTAACGTTGGTGATTCCTGGAATCTCTGGAACAAGATTGCTAAACAGGATTCCTCATTTGGCAATCCATCCGCCTTTGCCTCTGACCCCAATGCCACAAACTGGATGAGTGCTGTAGTTGATACCAAGGATAAGGATATCCTTCGCTTGATTGAAAACATCTGCCATCGTAATCCTTTGGAAGGCAAAGTCACCACTGGTGGCATTGTCACTGTCAAGGATAGTCAGACGGGCTGGTATTTGTCTTGGACTATTAACCGTCAGCCTCAGTTCAAGGCTCAGGATAAAGACAGTGTCCTAATTTGGATCTATGGTCTTTATACCGGAAACAAGGGCAACTATATCAAGAAGCCGATGAAAGAATGCACCGGTGAAGAAATCTGCGAAGAATGGCTCTACCATATTGGAATGAATCCGGAAAACATTCATTCTTATGCCACAAATAAGTGCAACACCACTACTTGCTATATGCCTTACATCAACGCTTTCTTCCAGCCGAGAAAGAACACTGATCGACCTTTAGTTGTTCCCGCAAAAGCTGTCAACTTTGCTTTCTTAGGTCAGTTTGCTGAAACTCCGCGAGATACTATCTTCACTACTGAATACTCGATGCGTACCGGTATGGAATCCGTTTACACCCTTTTAAATATTGACCATGCCGTTCCGGAAGTCTGGGGAAGCGTCTATGATGTCAGAGATCTCTTGAAGGCCACTTCTTACCTCTTAGATAAAAAGAGACTTGATCAGATGAAGCTTTCCTGGAAGGAAAAGATTCTCCTCAAGGCAGTCAAGAAAGGTGTTAAAGACACCGATGTTGAAACCTTGCTGAAGACTTACAATCTCATTTAAAAGAAAGCGGCTGGACCAACATAGGTCTAGCCGCTTTTTTTCTCAGTTGTCTTCAACGATTTCGACTTTTGAAACATGGTTAAGTTTTGGAGGATAAACTAACGATACGGAACCGTCATAGGTGATCCGCAATTTATCGCCTTCCTTAACTTGATCAAAGGTTACTTCATGACCGGACTTGAAAACTTTTCCAATCTCGTCTTTATCGAAAGTATAGAAGTAATCTTCGGTACCGGTATTGTTGACGTTGATGCCATAGAAGTTATTGACGTTAGCATAAGTGCCCGAAATTATGAATTCGTTGTTCTTTTCGATTTCAAGATTCTTGATTGGGCCTTCTTCCTGGTCCTTTGAGAAACCGGAAACAAGACTGAGTGCTGCAAACAACAGGTTTTTCATTCCTGGTTTCTCCTTTCTTAGCTAAAAATATTATAAGTTAATTAATCAAGAATTACGATAGTTTCTGAAATAGGTTTTAACATAAGGAGCCAATTTATCCTGACCAAACTCCTTTTTTAGCCGATTATAGATTAAATCGACTTGGGAAGAAGCACCTTTTGGTATTCGAGTATTAAAGACTTCTTCCATCTTTTCCCAGTCTTTCAGGAAGGTGTATCTAGCGATCACTGAGCTGACTGCAACTGAAGGATATAAGGATTCCCCACGAACATGAAAGAACAAGGGATTGTCAATCAGCTCGTCTTTCCCGACTAAAGCCTTGTATCTTTCTTCAGGTTCAAATTGATCAATATAGCAAATGATCTCACTGGAGAGATTGTATTTCTTCTTAAGTCCTATTTGAGCTAGGTTATGACACTTGGCCATGGTTTTATGAATTGAGAATTTCTTATTTTCCAAGGCTGATAATTTCTGAGGTGAAACTAAGATAATGTAATTCTTGATTCTTCGTTTCAAAGTCGGAGCTACTTGGCAGATATAATCGTCTGTCATTTTTTTGGAATCATTGATTTTCAGCTGCTCCAAGAAATCAATGTCATTAGGGGTGACATAGCTAGCAACGACAACTAAGGGACCGAAAAAATCTCCGACTCCGACTTCATCACTGCCGATTTGATAGGAAAGGTCATCCCAGCTGTCAAAATAAGCTTTCTCAGTAGTCTTATGGTCGCTTACTTCATTGACGGTTACGCTTTTGGAAAACTGGCTGGCTTCTTCTTTGACGGCTTCTGACCCCGAAAAGACAATAGTGTAGATTTCTTTTCGGTTCTTGTAGGCATGGATTTCCATTCCCGTTTTCCTAACTAAAAAATATTCATAAGGTCGGTTAGGATCACTTATTTCAGTGGCTTTATAGAAATCCCGGATTTCTTCCGCCCGGGCCTGATCAACTTTGATTTTTGCGTAGGTCAATGGTTTTATCTCTGTCTAATAAAATAATAGCACAAAGATTGCACTTTACCTGCAAAAAGACAATAAGTCCGCTGCATTTGTGATAGAATTTTTAAGAAATGGAAGAAAACTATTTATATCTTGAGACGGATGAAGTCATTAAGGAGTTGAAGGGATTCTTTTCTTTAGAAGGATTAAAGAAGTCTTTTAGTATTGAAAATGATTTAGCTAAGGATAAAAACGAAGTCGAACTATCCCACCAGTATCTAAAAGAATTCTCTCAGTTTTTGCATGATGGTCACGAAATCAATATTCCTTCTTTATTAGATATGGACACCATATTCGGTGAGCTGGATAAAGGAATGACTTTATCAGCTGCCGAATTATTCAGTATTGCCGATTTACTAAGCTGTTCTGGCTATTTATATGATCTTTTGTATGATAAAAAAGAATACTATCATTTAAATGATGATGCCTTGGATTTAAACCCAGTCGAACAATTAAAGAGAGACTTGATTTCTTCCATAGAACCCGATTTAACTGTCTCCGATTCCGCTAGCCCTAAATTAAGAGAAATAAGAGTTGAAAAAAGAGGATTAGAAAGAAATCTTTCCAATATCATGAATACCTACAAGAATAGGTATTCCAGTTACCTTTCCAATGATGTCATCACCTTTAAAGGCGGAGAAGAAGCCTTACCTATCAAGGCTTCCAGCAAAGGATTCGTCAAAGGAAGTGTAGTTGCCTATTCCGGTACTGGTGAAACCGTCTTCATGGTTCCTTACGAAGTAATTGATTTAAGAAACAAACTGACCAATGTCCTTCAGGAAGAAGGATCAGAAATAATCAAAGTCTTAGCTGACTTGTCCCAGAAAGCCAGCAAACAGCTGAAGTTCCTAACTAGGGATTATGAAATCATTTTCAACTTTGATCGTTATTTATCTTCAGTCCGTTTTGGAAACTCCTATTTTGGAAGCATCAGTGAATTGTCAGATAAAGAATTTACCTTAAAGTCTTTGTTTCATCCTTTACTTAAAGCCACACCCGTCATTACTAATTCACTTTTTTTAGGAAATGAAAATCCAAAGGCCCTATTGATTACTGGTCCAAATGCCGGCGGAAAATCAGTCTTCATCAAGGCCGTAGCTTTATCTGTCATGATGGACAAACTGGGTTTGATGGTTCCTTGCAAAGGCGGTGCTACGATTCCTTTTATGGACAATGTTTATTTCTTAGGCGGAGATAACCAGTCCGTCATGGACAATCTTTCTACCTTCTCAAGCCATATCATTGGAATCAAAGGAATTACTGATAAAGCCACTAAAGATTCCTTAGTAATCATCGATGAAGTCGGGGAAGGCACCTCACCAAAAGATGGTGAGGCCTTAGGCGTGGCCTTACTGAAGTATTTTGAAAGATTGGGATCCTATACTTTACTGACTTCTCATTTTGATGGTTTGAAGATCTATGCCGCCAGTGATGACAAAGCGTTAACTGGGGCTATGGAGTTTAACACTGGTTCATTAAAACCAACATATAGGTTGCTTTTGCATACAACAGGCAAATCTTACGGGCTTTTATTAGCAAAGAATTTAGGAATTAAACCTGAAATCATTGCTGATGCTCAAAACTTTGAAGCTTCTAGAGCCAATCAGGATACCGATGCCTTAATGGAAAAACTGACTGAGCAGGAAAGCATCAATGAGAAAAAGCAAAGAGAATTAGATAACCGTCGGAAAGATTTGGAAGCTTTGATTGATAAAAGGCAGAAAGCTATTGATGCGCTCAATGAAGAGAAAGCCTCTATTCATGTAAAAGCTGAAGATAAAATCAATCGGTTGGTTGACGCTCGTATCGCTGATATTAATAAAGTTTGGGATAGTAAATCAACCAAAGCAACTTATTCCGATGTTTCAAAGGCTAAGGGTGAGTTGAATAAGATGAAGACCATTGAAGAACCTACTTTAGTCGGTAAAGAAACACCTGATCTTACCGATTTAAAAGCCGGTGACTTAGTTGAAGACGAAGACTATCGCCGTGCCACTGTTCTTGAAGTCAAAAAGAATGAAGTATTGCTGGACTTGGACGGTTTAAGATTCAAACGCCCAATTCATGGTTTGACTCATGCCCGGTTAACGGTTAAGGATATCAAAAAGAATAAGGCTAGCAACTATACCTCCTCTGATACTGCTTTTGTTCAATTATCAAACGCCGGTGGCTTAGAACTTAATATCATTGGTTTGCATGTTGATGAAGCTATGCGGAAAGTCGTTTCTTATATCGGCAATTCCCGTATCCGTAAACTATCGATGATCAGAATCATCCATGGCACCGGATCTTTTGCCTTGAAAAACGCCGTTTGGAAATACTTAGCCAATCATCCCGCTTTTATCAAAGACTATCGTTTAGGCGGTGAAGGGGAAGGCGGTTTAGGAGCTACCGTTGTTCATCTTAAATGAGTTATTTAGATAATCCGGTTTTAAAGCAAAAAATTTCTTTACTTCCTGATCGCCCTGGTTCTTATCAAATGAAGAACAAGGACGGAACCATCATTTATGTTGGCAAAGCCAAATCCCTTTTGAAACGAGTGAAACAGTATTTCACTAGACCCCAGCAAGGCAAAGTCATGCGAATGGTGATGGAAATCACCGACTTTGATATCATTGAGACTCATACTGAAAAGGAAGCTCTCTTATTAGAGATTTCTCTCATTCATAAATACTACCCTAAATACAACATCATGCTGATGGATGACAGGATGTATCCCTATATTGCTTTAAAGAAGAAAGAAGATCCTTATCTGAAAATTGCAAGAAGCGATAAAGAAAAAGGTTATTTCTATTTCGGTCCTTTTCCTAATAGTTCTCAGGCATTTAAGATGATTGATCTTCTGAATAAACTATATCCATTACGTAAATGTCGGAATATACCAACCAAGCCTTGTCTTTATTATCATTTAGGACAGTGCTTGGCTCCGTGCATCAGAAAAGTTCCGAAAGAAGAATATGCGGCTATGGTATCTTCAATCACTAAGTTCCTGAATGGTGATACCACTGAGCTATTGTCAAAGCTCAAAGAACAGATGAAGAAAGCGGCCAGTGAACTGCAGTTTGAAAGAGCCAACGATTATAAAGAACTGATCAATACCGTCAATAACATTACTTCCTCCCAGAAGATTCTTTTCGAGGACCATGTCTCCAGGGATATCCTTGGCTATTCAATCAGAGAAGGCTATATCTGTGTGGTTTTCTTGCTTTACCGTCAGGGTGTCCTTTTAGGAAAAAACTCCTATGTGGAGGAGTTAGAAGACTCTCTTACTGATACTTTAGAAAACATAACCGTTCAGTTCTATGAAAAGCATCCTGATCATCCTAAGGAGCTGATTGTTCCTGATAAGGATATCATTTCTGTTCTAAAAGAGACTTTAGGATTCAACGTCATCTCTCCAACAAGAGGGAAGAAACGTGATTTGATGGCTATGGCGTTAGAGAATGCTAAACAGATGCTGGACACTCACTTTCAGACCGCCAGACTGACTGATGATGTCTTGTCTTTGCTGGAAGATTTAAAAACCAAACTGTCTTTGAAGAAAACTCCTCTTGATATTGAGTTGTACGATAACTCCCATATGGGAGTTATCGTACAACTCAATATCAAGAGAAGTTTTCTTCAAAGACAGTTTGGTTTTTAAATCTTC
>Ga0172378_10003037_pt1 | contig 15757 bp, 10 predicted proteins | sample GrowelOW332metaG_FD_119755 | JGI IMG/M metagenome (GOLD analysis project Ga0172378, IMG submission 119755) | Groundwater microbial communities from an aquifer near a municipal landfill in Southern Ontario, Canada - Pumphouse #3_1 metaG | ecosystem: Environmental > Aquatic > Deep subsurface >... | reverse complement strand
CGCCGGTCCTTTCCGTGGACTGCCGATACCAGGCAAAACTCATAACGAAGGCATTCGTCAAACGCCCCGTCCTTTCAAAGGGGGGATGGGGTGAACGCCAACTTTTACCATTTCTTATCTTATGAAAGCATTTATCAAACTCAATATGGATTTTTTCAATTCGCCCGAATACGTCGAATTGATGGAAGGTGAAGGCTGCACCGGAGTTGGTGCTGTCTTTGAGATCCTACGGTACCTTCGCTTGTGCGAGCACACGTTGGGCAGTCTGCAAGGACTTGCCATCGTTGCGCGTAGTTGTAAGAAGTCGGTTACCTATTTTACCCGAATCGTACAGCAGTATCATTTGTTCACGATGATCGACGACAACCGGTTTTATTGTGAATGCCTGATGAAGTCATTGAACATTCCGATGTCCGAGATCAATCTTGCTGCATCAGCAGGTCAGGAAGCTGAAGCAACGATCACACAACAGATAAATGACAATGCGGTGACACCATCGTCTCAACCCAATGAGGTTGGTGCGTCGTTACAACGTCATGCTAACGACGATGCAATTTCAGCTTTGCAAGTAGCTGATAATCAAGGTGCATATTGTAAATCTCTAGTACGAGACAAGACGAGACAAGACAAAGACAAAGACAAGACGACGACGAAACGAAAAACAAGCGACAGGCAACAAAATCCATCTTCCGGTTTCAGCAAAACTGTTTCGTCGCCGTCGGATGTGTCTATTGCTTCTAAGCAACTTGATGTACCATCGCCGCCATCGGATTACCTGAAAGATTATCCACAAACGGATTTGTCATCGTCGGATGCCTCTCATCCTTCTAAGTTACCTGTTTCGTCGCCGTCGGATATTTCTATTGCTTCTAAGCAACTTGATGTACCATCGTCGTCGACGGATTACATGAAAGATCATCCACAAACAAACTTGCCGGCAAACGACTTGAACCATGCTCATGCTGTCGATGCCCCTGCGTTTAAGAAACCACCGGTGGTGGGACACGCGGGTGATCAACGGCCATCTGCTACCGTAGATCTGTCTGTCGGGCGACCGTCGGCCCCTCTCGATTCAACGTCCAAAGTCCGCGTTCCTGTCAGCAAGACCGGCGGGGGATCGACTCTTCCCCCTGTCAAGTCCTTACCTGTAGGCGCCACAACCACCGAGCAGGATATCCTTCGCGCGATGTTCAACGACGAGGACTATATGCGTGGTCTGCAGCTCATCACGGGCATCAACGTGTGCAGCAATGCCGGCATCCGCACCCATTGCCTGCAGTGGTTCCGTTATCTGCGGCATACCCAGGGCAAGCCTATCACCGATGTGGCCGATGCCAAACAGCACCTCACCCATTTGCTGAAGCCCGGCCGTCATACCCGCGACGACTTCCTTCGTTTCCGCAACGACTTGCTGGCAAGAGAACAGATAACCTGAATGGGGCGAGGGGATGTGATTCGTATGATGGAAACGGTTGCCAGATTCTTTTAGAAAAAATCTGACAAATAAAATACAAATTGTTTTGCATTTCGACATTTTATTTCTATATTTGCGATTATTGTCCAGTGTGAAACACACCGACGGAATGCTCAATATAGTAGAGACTATATTTAAAACACTCAGTTCGATTCGGAATATATAATAATCAACTTAACCATGATCGAATATGAAGCACACATTTACACCTATACTGTTTACGATCAATATGGTCATGTTAGCTGCGTCATACCTCCTGCTGCTGCAGACCAGATGACCATGAGTGGATCGTATGCGGAGACAAGCAGTCCATTGGCAGATGAATGCTATCTCTATCATTATGACAAACATGGCCGCTGTATTTATAAGAAACAGCCCGGTTGTGAACCGGTCTATATCATCTATGACCAAGCCGACCACCCGATATTGACTCAGGATGGCAACCAACGTACAATAGGTATTTGGACCTTTAATATTCCCAATGCCTTTGGCGAAACAGTATTAACAGGCACCTGTAAGAATTCATTATCCTATACTGCCGATCCGTTGGCCGCCACAACTGTTCTTGCTACATGGGATGGATCGAATGACCAATTAAAGGGATATGTCGTATCTGGTATGACATTGATCAGCCCGGTGATAAGGCGTGCCTATTTTTATGATGACTATCGTTTTCTAGGTCATGGCAATGTTTCATGGATGCAAAGAACACCAAAATTACGGTTACGCCGGACGGTTGATTCAAAGCTGTTTTTAAAATAATTAAAGCTGGCCGTTTCGTTTTCAAGCGAGCGCGGATAATTCCAGTTCAGCAAATCTGAGTGCACGCTGTACCATTCGCTTCCGCTGAGCGAAGCAGCGTTTTCCATGTCGCCACAATCTCTCCCCGCAATAAAATTGAGGGACGTGACGGTATTTACCGTTTCGTTGTGTGCGCAGGACGGGTAAGCATGTGTCAAACAGGACTTTTCAATATTTTTCTCAATGTTTGACTTGTCTTTTTGCAGCTCATTCAACAAGACATCATAATCGACGACCGTCAAATCGGGATGATTGACCGAATGGGAAGCTATCTCATACCCATTATCGGCCATTTCTTTGAAATCCTCCCAAAAACCATAGCGTTCCTTTGCCGTTTGTCCACGGTGAACCAAATTCCCTGAGTTAATAAAAAATGTTGCCTTAATTCCGTATTGCTGCAAAATAGGGTAGGCATGGTCATAATGCGCTTTGAACCCGTCATCAAAACTTAGTGCTATGGCCGACTTAGCATCCTTATACCAACGTTTTACCGCAACACCGTTTTGGGTTGAACCTTTTTCGTAACGAAAATTCTTGAAGCGATGAAATGTCAGATAATTGGCGTTGTGCTGGCTGTCGGCGTTGCCAGTTTCGTCTGCCCATGCCGTACGGATAACCGCGATTATGTCATCTCCGTCGAACAGCCAGTCGACGTACTGAAAGCCTTGTGTTGCAATATCGTCGGCATGCAGGAGAATATCTTTCACTGTCCAATTGACCAGGTCCTTCGACCAGCACAATGCGATTGTATTCCGTGTACGTTCCAGATTACCTCCCCTGTCTTCAGGCAATACATAATTACTCAATGTCCAATAGCGATTGCTGATGCTGTCGTAGTTAATGGTGAATTTTTTGCAAGCTCCGGGAACATTAGAGATACCAACCTGGGGGTCATAAGTAATCGCTTTCCCGTCACTGGAAACTTTGATTACGCCTGCCTTGTCGTCATTGTCATAATGCAGGCGTAATATGTCCACAATTGAACCGTCTTTGGCTATCACGGCATTTCCTTCGAGCCAGGTCCACGCATTTACCGCCCCCGGGACATATTGAAGTTCGTTACTAGCAGTCCAATTGGCAGCATCAAGGAGATCGGCGTTTTCATCGACCGACAACATAAGCGCCCCAAACGGGCCCCAGCCATCCACCTTTCCCTGATTTTCCATCGCTTTCCAGATGCGTCCGTTATGAAACAGGACGGGTGTCGGGGCACAGGTGTAGTATCCATCCATCAACAATCCGTGCTTGCTGTCGGTCGGAGTTGTCCAGGTATACCCTCCATCGTATGAACGCATGATCACGACGTTTCCATATCCCATCGTCCCTTTCGGTGCCACACCCATGAGATAAAGCTCGTCGCCGCGAGTGAAAAGTTTAGCCCAGTTGAGGGTTTTGACTTCGGCAGTCCTCAACCATGTTTTCCCTTTGTCGACCGACTTGTAGACAAAAGCATCGGAAATGAAACCACCGAAATAATCATGCGAAGCGAGATATGTTCCGTCCTTCAAAACCGTGATGCTCGGAGATCCTACAAATTTTTTGGTAGTCGCTTTCGAATTGTGGACAACCACACCGGGAGGAGGCGTAAACACGTTTGTTATGTTATGGTAAGCAATCGTTTGCGACGAGAGCAACAAGATCCCCTGCCATCCGGTAGAGACGATCTCTATATAATCGTTTTTCTTCACTGATTTTTTATATAGCGTGAAAGTCGTGCCAGTAGGGTCGTCATATTTGAATTCGTAGCCGGGAACCTGCGTCCAACCGTTTGCGTCCACATCGTAGGTCTTATCTTGGCTGGATTGCGCAATATACATGTCACCGTCCTCAAGCACCGTAATTTTCATTTTTGGTGGTTGCCCTCCGTTATATCGGGTAACGTTCAGCCCCATTATTCCCGATTTGACGGAATTGTAGGTATATGTACGGTTGACGTAGGCGATTGTTCCATTATTGAGGGTCGTGGTTTCCATCCACCCGATGGCCGCAACGTCAACGGGAACAGCCGTTATTTTTTGTGTTCCGTCGTCTACTGTGATTGTCGGCGCGATGATTATCGCCCCGCTGAACGTGTTGGGCTGCACGATGTCCAACCATTGATCCTTCACACAAGCTTTTCTGTAGAAGTGGAGTTTGGCGGCGTCAGTGTCTCCATAGGATATGACCTGCCCCGGGATCAATTCCCACCCGTTATCGGTAGCCCATTGGGTGCAAATGGACGGTTTCTCATAATCCGCTACCACCGCGTAATAATAGCCGTCTGTAATGGCTTTCAATTTGAATGAGGGTAGCGGCCCAGGCAAATAACTGGAGTTCGCGTTGATTTTAACATAACTCCATCCCGTATAATCAGAAGGAATGTCACCAAAAAAAATATTTGTCCTGTTGAAAAATATCTGCTTTCCTTTTGCCAATTGTTCGACGCTGAAGTTTGATCCGTTGATGGAAAGATTTGAGGCAGCCGAACAAAAAATACCAGAAACGATGAGGAATTGCAAGAATAAAAAAACTTTTTTCATGTGCCTTATGCAATTTTATAAATGTTGAAAAGTATGATTTCAAAATATGATGTTAAACATTGTGGGAGTTCCATTGACGTACTCCCGCGATGAATAATAGTCCTATCTCTGTCATTTGGAGACCACCATTTTCTGGGTCTGTGAACCATTATTGCTATACACAGTTTTTACCATGTAGATTCCTTTAGGCAGATTGGATGTTCCTGAGGCTACTTTTACCCCTGCCAGGGAAAATACCTCCTGCGAAACAATTTCTTTTGAATATGTTTGTTTTACCGATACCGTGGATTCCTCCTGAATGTCCGGGGCAATCAACGTAGCCCGGCTGAACACATCGGGAAATACCATTGATACAATCAGTCCCGCGGTGAACGTTTTCTTATAGAATGACAGCACTTTATTTGGATCGTTTGTACCATAAGCCGCCTTGTAGACTGGAACTGATTCCCACCCACCGGATGAAGCCCAGACAGACGCATTGTCAGGTTGTTCGTTGGTTGCCACCATGACATAAACGCTGCCTGAAACGGAAGTCTTGAACGTATATTCGGGGGCTTCTCTATTGTCGACCGGATTACTTGTCGACCTAGCGCTTATTTTCAGAAACTTCCATCCGGAGAAATCATCTGGAATATCCTGCAATGGCATATTGTCCCGATTCCTGAAGATTTGTGTCCCAGCATCCAATGGTTCGATTTCATAATAGCTGCCATTCACCGTTAAGCAAGGAAACACTTCCGCGCTTTGTTTGAAGTGGGCGATATAGTTCGAGTAAGCGCTTTCGTCCAGCAAAGCCACTGTGTAATTAGCTTCACTGGAAACCTTTACGCCATTGAGCGTCCAGGAATCAAAATAATAGCCACTATTGGGAGTAGCTGACAACGCCAAAGATTTCCCCGAAGCATAATACCCCGAAGAAGGCGATACGTTACCTCCGACAGCCGGATAAGCCCCAACAGATACGTGTACGGGAACGTTGGCGTTGTCAGACAATTCAAAGTTATCGAAAGCGTGCATTCCTGTCTCATCCGAGTCTCCACTCCACCGGCAATTAAACACGAAAATGATACTCTTCAATTTTATCCCCATCATTCTGGGGCCTAAATCTACGACAACATATTCCCATGCCGCAGTATTGGTAGGTTTACTCTGGTAGATGGACGCAGGTTCGGCATTGCTGCCATTGACGGCGATACGAATATCGTATGTTTGGAGTGTCCGGTAAACCATAAATTTCAAATAGCGGTTATTTTCCGTTATAGTCACCGGAGTTTTTAATAACAATTCTCCAAATTGTCCCCACCAATTTGTATTTTTTGTTTGTGCGAAATAGCATTTGTCCGAAGTATTCAATCCCGTCTTACTTGGATTATTTCCTATCTGCGGGACAAGAGAGAAATCCGTATCGTCGTGCCATTTGGAACCGACGACAAGTGAATCGTTAGCGACATTTTCGAAGTCGGCTCTCATCGGTACGCTTTTTCTGGTTCCGAACAATTCGGCCACCTGATTGTCATCCAGCGCCGATTGAAATATCTGGATGTCGTCGAATAAAGAACCGCCTGCATGCGCCTGCCCATTGAAACGGAGCTGTTTCAATTCTGTATTGGCAAGGTTACAAGAAGTGTTGCTGGCCCACAAAATTCCGTTGATGTAGAACTTCAGTGTGGTTCCGTCTTTCACAACGACATAATTGGTCCAATCATAAACAAAAATGCTCGGGTCTAGGGACACATTAAGATTCTTCGCACTTCCATCGTTAAACTGAAGACTAGGCATATTGACGCCATCCGAAACATTCCAATATGCAGAATTGCGGAACTGGAAGCTTTTCCCACTAGACATTCCATCAAACAAAAAGACCGGAGGAAACGCATTAAACGCAGTTTGCGCTTTCACTTTTGTCCAAAAACTCAATGTAAAATTTCCCATTCCCACCAAAGACTCATTTGAGATGATCCGCAGGGATCGATAGTAAGCGGCGGCGTCACCTTTTCCATTGGCATCCACCATGTTAGGCAAATATAGCACATTGCCCCTTTCAACATCATTTTCGACAGAAGCGTCTGTTTTATAGGTTGTAGCGCTTTCTCCGCTGGTAATAACCGCCGTTATGGTCCCAACCACAGGCAAAATCTCATGACCGTTTGTGATGGCATCGCATGAATACCTCAAGGAAGGAACCGGCAACGTGTTTTCCTTGGCAAACAGCTTCTCTCCGAAAACACAGAAAAGCAATAAAAGGGTAAAAATTTTTTTCATACAAATTAAATGTTAGATTTAAGAATCTTAATTATGGTAAAAGAACAGTGGCCTACTTGTCGTGTTGTCTGGATAGCACCGCATATTTATAAAAAGGGAAAATGTCGTGACGCTGTATCTCAATAAAGCGGATACGAATCTTATCATCAGTATTGGATGGAACAGTCCCGATGGAAAGCACCCCTGGTTGCCTTTCCTTTTAAAAAAAATGCTGAACATGAGAGAAACATATTTTCTGATTATTGTTTCAATATCTTATAGACATGCCGGTTGTCAATACGCAAATAATAGATACCGCTTCTTAATTTGCTGACATTGAGATTATCCACCACATGGTCCTGAAGAATCTTCTGTCCTGAAACACTGAATATTTCTACTTGTAAAATTCTTGAAGAACGATTGTTCCCTATCGACAATATATCCCGCACAGGATTTGGAAACAACGTATATTCCTGTTTTTCGGCATTTTGCGCTTCAATTACGGAAACGTCGTTTTCCATGTCAATGACCATCCAGGCCGCAAGTTCCTTCGACCCTGCGCTCGGGCTGCCACTTTTGGATAATTCACGCTGCCGGAACATTTTTACGTTTCCGGATGTGAGATTACTGTAACGAAGCGTCGAGACAATCGTGTCGGATGTTGTCTGCATAAATCCGAAGAATAGAGGGTTTTCTATGTTTTCGCCGAAGCTGACAACTGCCGGGGAGTAGATAGAACCGACCGTGTTCTCTTCCGTAAGCCCAACAATCAATTTACGCCCATCAATCGTACCTGTTCCAGGAGTCACCGCAACATAATTGACATTTTCCAAAGCCGTTGTCGGATATAAGTCTTGCAAAGCGAGTTCTTTTTGCAGACAAACTTCAAACCCGGTTGTGGAAACATTGCGCACACGGGCGGACAAAGCATAGCTGTTACGGCTTGTAGTCTGCGTGACGAATATTCCGGGGATGACCTCGAATGGAACGGAAAAAGTCACTTTGACCCATGCTTTGCCTACGTTTTTGACACTGCCCGCCTGCGCTTTTACACCGTTCAGATCATATTCACCGACCGGCAAGCAGAGATAGCTTATTTCCACATTGCTGTCGAATCCCGGATTACCGAGGTATGCCCACGTGTCCAGATGAAACTGGAATGTACTCTGATTGATAGATTTGACACGTGTACTCATCGGGGTATTGACAGAATAGGAAGGTGTGCCAAACACAACTACCGGACTATTTCCGTAATCTTCATGATATTTGAAATATGCCCAATCCGTATTGTCTAGATAGGATTTCCCGTATTGGAACCGTCCCTTTCCCGAAGAAATATTGTATTTGGCAATGTTGGAAACAGTACTTTTGTCACCATTTTTCAGAACGAGTCGGACACGGTAGGAGATATCTCCCACGGAACCATCCGCCAAGTTATTGACATAACTTTTCTGGCTGGCAGGAATTTGTGCTACCTCCGTATATTCCCCGCTATTTATTTTTTGTTCAATAATATACCAGGAAACTATACCTTCATTGGGGTCATCAACAGAAAGGCTGACTGTGTTTCCCGAAACGGAGTAATTCAATTTCGGTTTCGCTATCCGCCACGTGGGTATATATTCCTTATTGGCGTTATAAGCTAATTGGGATTTATTGTTCTTATAATATTCACCTGCTGGTGTAAGCTTGTTATCCCATATCATGGCGCGAATCACCGTTTTTGTGTCGTTATTGCTGTTGATTCTAACTTCATTCACCCAGTCGTAGATGGAATAGCGTTCTACAAAGCTGCACGTGTCCAATACATTAAGGATGCCTTTCAAATCTGTCAGCTGCTTTTGCTTCTGAGCGTCGGCATCGTTCGGCCACCATTCGTTGGTCCAGTTGGCGCCATTGTTCCATTCCGTAATCCAAAGAGGGCGCTTGCCGCATTTCTCATATTCTTGCTTCAATGTACTATACCAACTTTGGGGAGTTTTCCCGCCCCAATAAGCGTGAACCACTACGTAGTCAACCCTGTAATTCAGGCTATCGCATTTGGCAAGGAATTTATAAAGCCAGCCGTCTCCATTGCCAGGATTAGACGGAACGGGAGCACCAAGCCGCAAGCCGGTCGCCAACATTTCTGGCCATTGGGATACGGCCTGCTCATAGGTCATGTTCGCCTGGTCAGTATGATCCGGCTCGTTATATCCTAACAGATGGCACACATCCTTCTTTGAATTGATTTCGTTAAATCCAGGCCAATAAAGTTGTTGCTTAATGGGAACATACTGATAATTAGGCGTGGATTCCTTATCTGCGCTCCATGAGTAGTACCACGTACAGTTAAGCGTGTCGGCAAAGGCGGGATTACCGCCGCACCAGCCTTTCTTCGTAGTCCAATCCCAGCGGAAAACTCGGATGAAAGAAATGCTCCCATCCAACAAGTCAGGCATCGCGCTCACTTCCAAATCCTGTTTGTCAGCAATAAAAACTCGGCTATATCCTGTTCCATCCTGCTTGTTGGCAAATGTGGCCATATATCCTTTTTTCAGTTTAAACGAACGGATGTTATTGTCAAATTCGCCTAAGTCCTTGTAAAAAATATATGTTCCGTATTTCATAGAAGAACCACCATAATCCTTTTCAGTAAAAACTTCCAACGGCTGAAATTCGGGAGCATGAGGAACTATGACTGTTCCATGTGCATAGACCCGGACTTCAGCGTTGCTTTCCGGCGCCAATGCTGACCCATTGATGAAAACATTATTCTTATAGGCGTTCAATACTACGGCCGGACGCATATTGTCAAAATATAACCATGCATCTTCTGCCATCAGGTTGATATTGCTCTTCAACAAGGCGTTTTCACCCGCCGTGATGTGTAGGTTTGTACCGGAAGGCACATCAATATTTTGATTGACATAACTTGCTACATACACATCTCCGGATCGTGCTAGAACGAAATTGAATATCAAGAGCGATAACAATAAACTGTATCTGTTTTTCATATATATATAAGATTAAAAGAATTGTGGTACAAATATATGATAGGAATTAAAACAGCCTTGTTCAGTATTTATTCAATAGTTTATCGATTTCTATTCATTTGTGGAGAATGTATTTTTGTTGGACTATTATTAAAAGTATTCAGCCTTAAAAGGCTTGCAAAACAGTAAATTCAGATTAACAACATCAATGTAAATTATAGCCAATCTGCTCATGACATTACAACAAAAAAAAATCTTCATACGACTTTGGAGTTTCTCAGGGCCGGCTACAATGGTAAGAATTGAACTGATGTACTATATTAACCGTTGGCGAAATTAATTTAGTGTGTACTTGATTCCGCCAACAGGTTAGTATATGTATTGCCATATCTCGCCCTCATAACAAGGCAAGATATGACATTTATCATGTTTTAATAACAACAAATCAGAATCTTATTTTTAACATGATGCAGATCACATTGAAGCATCAACCATCATACCGATTGGGGAATAAGAACAATTTGTTTTAATTTCTTTCAATATACTTTCTATTTGTTACAAATACAAGTCATCTTGTTTGTTATTGTATCATGTCAGGACAGGTTTTCAATAAACTTGCAAATTAACAGTCAATATTTTTTGAAATGAGAATAAAAAACAATAGATTTGTAGCGTTTATCACGAAAAGGTGGATTTTCTATAAAGGTCCTCCTTCTCATTCTAATTCATAGTTTAAATCTCTCAGCTTATGATTATTGGTGTTCCAAAAGAAATTAAGAACAATGAAAACCGGGTAGGAATGACCCCGGCAGGTGTTGCAGAACTGACAAAACGAGGCCATGAGGTGCTTATAGAAACTACCGCCGGCATTAACAGTGGCTTTCCGGATGAAGCCTATACCCAGGTCGGGGCAAAAATCATCTCGAGTAAAGCAGAAGTTTATGCCAAAGCAGAAATGATCGTAAAAGTCAAAGAACCGATTGAACCCGAATATCCTCTGATACAGAAGGGGCAGCTTGTCTTTACTTATTTTCATTTTGCCTCCAATCGTCCTCTCTTGGACGCCATGCTGAAAAGCGGGGCTATCTGTATTGCTTACGAAACGGTTAAAACCACCGACGGTTCACTTCCCCTGTTGATCCCCATGAGTGAGGTGGCAGGCAGGATGTCTGTACAAGAAGGTGCCCGTTTTTTGGAGAGTCCGCAAGGTGGAAAAGGAATGCTGATAGGAGGTGTTCCGGGAGTAAAACCTGCCAAAGTACTGGTATTGGGTGCTGGTACTGTGGGCACCAATGCCGCCTTTAAGGCAGCCGGACTGGGAGCTGATGTTACATTATTGGATATCAATCTGCCACGTTTGCGTGCCTTGAGCGAAATTCTGCCAAAAAACGTGAAGACCCTGTTCTCTTCTGAGCACAACATCCGTCAAGAACTCCCCGATACCGACCTGGTCATCGGTTCTATATTGGTACGTGGAGACAAAACGCCTCACCTGATTACCAAAGACATGCTGAAACTGATGTCGAAAGGAAGTGTTTTAGTAGATGTGGCCATTGATCAAGGCGGATGCTTCGAAACATCCCGCCCCACTACCCACACCGACCCGGTTTATACGGTAGATGGTATCGTCCACTATGCGGTGGCGAATATCCCAGGAGCAGTATCCTATACCTCTACCCCTGCTTTAGACAACGCTACCCTGCCCTATGTGCTGGCCTTGGCCGGAAAAGGATGGGAAAAAGCCTGTGCCGAGGATTCTTCTCTATACGAAGGCATCAATGTGGTTGAAGGAAAGGTAACTTTCAAACCCGTTGCCGATTTGTACGAATTGCCCTATAGTCCGGCAAAAGTATAAAACCGACACTACTTCTCGGGCTGTGTCTTTTTGTACAGCATAAAGCGGAAAGAAAACGTATTCTCCGGATGAAGTTGTGCTTTACGAAGAGGGGTTCTCGTTGCATTGAATGTGAAAGGAAGCAGCTAAAACTCTCGTTGAGGAATAGAATAAATGTCTATCCGATTTCAGTAAAGTCACACTTCACCAATCTTCCCTATCAAAATGGTGCCTATCGCTGAGCGATAGGCACCATTTTGGTGTGTATTATGCACCATATTGCCAGCCAAAAGCACTCATATTAATTTGAATTGAAGAGATACAATAATTGAATCTGTATGTCTTCTTGTATCATCCGAATTTCGTTGACACTCTCTTGTACTTTTGATTTGGTTTTATGACAGACACAAATTATCAATAACCATATTGTTCTTGCACCAGTACACTCAACCATCATGGAAACCATATTTGATCTGTCTATCGTCAATAACTGAATATTTTACCACGGCCGATATTGATTGTGTTGTGTATCACAACATATCATGGTATCCATCATAAAGATTCCTCAGGATTGACTTTTTACCATCTACCGAGATAAACGTATTGATATCATGACGCTTCATCTCTTTCTGTTCGGTATACGTCTCACTTTCACCATAAGCAGTAATCGATACACACAAGAAGAAGAGCATACCAATTGCCTACCCTGATTCTCCGACTTTCTAATGATCAATGAACAATTATTTCCTGCTCCGGTAAACACTCGGGGCAGCCTGTATATTTTTTAGGATACGCAACCTTAGTGCAGTCCCAATAACATATTAGCCAATATAATACCTAATACCAGCAATGTAATAAATACATACAGATAATCTCTCTCTATAAAAAAAGAGATCGCTGAGAATGCAACCCGTATAACAGGAGTAGCAATCAATACAATCACACCTAACTGAATGATGGCTGCCCCATCGAAATTCAGCACACTGGGTATAATCGTATTCAATTCTCTCAGATAATGTTCAACCCCAGGAAATGGTTGTCCCGATGGTGTAGGTGTATAATCCGCTGTTTTGGAATGATGCTGAAATAAATAAACAATACCGCCAAACACGGTTATGATGCTCGACAGCATTACTCCATAACGAAGAAGCTTGCCTATGTATTGCTCAACATCCCGTTGATCCCAATATTCCCGTGAAAATATATGTTTCATGTTTTCGTTTCGTTATAATTAAGTGACAGCAAATATAAATGAAATCGTTTCAAGAAAACAACCATATATCGCCCCCACACTAAAAAGTCATCAAATAGGTCTGAGCCTTAAAGTTTACCGGTAATACCGTTATACATCATAGACAATGCCAACAAAAAGATAACGACACTAAACAACTGCCGTAAACGTTTTACATTAGCCTTCGGCAATATCTTAGAACCGAAAAAAGCACCTAAGAGCACACCAACCACAATAGGCATACACAATCCCGGATCAATATAACCCCTTTGAAGATAAATAACAGCACTGGCTGCAGCAGTTACACCAATCATAAAATTGCTGGTGGTAGTCGATACTTTAAATGGAATCTTCATCGCTGTATCCATTGCCAGAACTTTTAAAGCCCCCGAACCGATACCTAACAAACCGGATAGTACTCCTGCAAGAGTCATCAACGAATAACCGGTAGCTACATGCTGAACTTTATACTGTACCACTCCGGCTTTTGTCGGATATGAACCATTCAATTTCAATTTTTCGGATAGTTTGTCCGCAGGTGCATTCGGATCGATATGCTCTTCCTTTTTCGTTATAGTACGTATTGCTGAAAATATAAGAACACAGCCAAAAATAACCGCGATATACTGCTTATCGAGCCAAATAGCTATAATAGCACCCATTACTGCACCAGTAGTAGTTGCAATTTCAAGAAACATACCGATACGCACATTCGTTATTCCCTCTTTTATATAAGCCGCTGCCGCACCGGAAGAACTGGCGATAGATGTAACCAAGGCTGCACCTATGGCGTATCTCATATCAACACCAAAACCTAAAGTAAGCAAGGGAATAACAACTACTCCTCCACCCAATCCTGTAAGCGAGCCTAAAAAACCAGCTAATATTGCTCCCAGGAACAATATTAGAATAAATACACTTATTGACATACAATGCTTTTTTGCTATTCAAATGCAAAGGTACGGATTTATGGCATCTACTTAGAGTCATTGGCTGTTTTTTTGTGTAATGCAGACCATGATATTTTAAAACGAGCAGATATATATGAAACTATACTATTTTAAGCCAGTCTTCAAGCTCTCAACATCGTTTTTCCTAACCTTACTGCTTAAATAACCTTTTCGTGTATACAGCCAAAACCTTTCATTCACCAGAAATAATTTTAGGAAACAGATTACTGCTTTGCTTTTGTGTGACGGTTATTTACTGTTGTTTTTTATGTATTTAATGACTTTTCCACTCTTCATTTTTACTATTTTGAGACGGGGTTCCTCAGAAGATTTTATACCGTTGATATTGTATTCAGCAATAGGATAATCTTCCTCAACAATGTTTTGGTCTATACCGGTGACTTTATACTCTTCAATAATAAAAAAGTCGCCAAAGTGATTTGCAGATTCATAGGTTAACTTTGAGCCCTCAGGAACCAATAGTTTGCATGTAAATTTATTTATATCGTCAATAGCTCCACTATAGCATGATGCTGGTTTTGCAGATAAGCATTTTAATTCAATGATGTTATTGCATTTTCCAAATGCATTTTCACCTATAACTTGAATATTGCTTCCTAATGTTACCATTTTTAAACTTGTATCGTTTTCAAATGAAGAATCAGGTACAGTGGAAATATTATTAGGAATGGAAATAGATTCTAATAATGCGCAGTCTTTAAATAGGTTAGTTCCCATATTTTTCAAATTCTCAGGCAAAACGGCTGTACGTAGATTGTTGCAATTATAAAAAGCGTAGTTACCGATATCTATTATGCTATTAGCTATTTTGATGGATTGAACATAATTGCAACAATAGAAAGCATTCGTATTTATTGCTATCGGCGTCAGCTCAATTCCTTGATAAGTAATTTTATCTGATATATTTATATCTGAAGGGATATCAAAATTACCAAAATCTATTATTGCGCAAGTGCGCTCTTTGGCAGAAACAGGAATATAACATACATTGTCAATGGTAAATAGGCTATTAATATTGCAAATGTTTACAGTGCCAATATTGGCGACATTATCGAAACTGGAATTGCTGACATACGTCATCCTTTCCCCCTCATTTGTGAAAGCATTATAGTATATATTTATGGAAGAAGGCAACAGAATAAGTTTTGCTAATCGGCATCCTTCAAATGCATTATATTTTATCTCAGAAACATTCTTGCCGATAACCGCAGTAAGCATATTACTACAGCCATAAAAGGCATATTCTCCTATCTGAGAAACGGTTTCTGGCAGATTTATAGTCGAAAGACTACTACAACCGCTAAAAGCACTTGCTCCAATAGAGGTAATTGTTTTTGGTAATGCTAAGGAGGTGAGCTCTGTACAATCGGCAAAAGCCGCATCTGATATGCCAACAACGTTACGCGTTTCTGTTACTTCATTTCCAAATTCAGTGTAATAGGTATGTGTGATTTTTTCAGGTATAACGATATCTCCTTTGTATTTGGATGAGCCATACATGTCAAAAGTAACAGTTGCTGTGTTATCTATACCATCTAGGTAATAAATGCCGTCCACACAGAAGGTTGTAGATGCGTTTGCGAATTGATAGAATAAGCTAAGGATAAGCAAAAAAAGACATTTTTTTATCATAGCAAAATATATTTATAAGGTTCTTGTCGAATTGAAGACTCTACTAATATAATATTAGTTTGCCGAAATATCAGTGCGT
>Ga0172378_10003036_pt1 | contig 15758 bp, 15 predicted proteins | sample GrowelOW332metaG_FD_119755 | JGI IMG/M metagenome (GOLD analysis project Ga0172378, IMG submission 119755) | Groundwater microbial communities from an aquifer near a municipal landfill in Southern Ontario, Canada - Pumphouse #3_1 metaG | ecosystem: Environmental > Aquatic > Deep subsurface >... | reverse complement strand
ACAGATAATTTAGTACTTTATAATGCTGGAATATGGGAGAATGATTCAGAAAGATTAAATGAATTATTTATTATAAAAAAAGAAGATAACAGCATAATAGGAAATACAGCAATTAAAGAAAGCAGCCAATATGAGATTAAAATAAAAAATATTAAAGGGAAAAAACAGTATAAAAGTGAAGCAGAATCTATGATTATTAAATATTTAGATATGAATTAATAAAGCAGGAGGTCTAATATGTATCCTTTAAAATTTAAAAGTATTTATATAGATAAGATATGGGGCGGAAGTGATTTAAAAAATTTAAGATCAGATGTTCCAGAGGGCAGAATAGGAGAAAGCTGGGATGTGTCCTGTCATCCTCATGGAGTTTCAGTAATATCAAATGGGAAGTTCAAGGGAATGAAACTTACAGAATTAATAGATACAGAGGGTGAAGCGTTAATAGGAAATAAAATTGATAAAAAATGGTTTCCACTTTTAATCAAGCTTCTTAATACTTCCGATAAGCTATCAGTTCAGGTTCATCCAAACGATGATTATGCAAAAAAAAATGAAAATGAAATGGGGAAGACTGAAGTTTGGCATGTTGTAATGGCAAAACAAGGAAGTAAAATAATTGTAGGACTTAAAGACGGAGTTACTAAGGGAAAACTTAAAAAGGCTATAGAAGAAGGTAAAGCGGAAGAACTTATGAATTCAATTCCTGTAGAAGAGGGGGATACATATTTCATAAAGTCCGGCCTTATCCACACTATAGGTGAAGGACTTCTTATTGCAGAAATCCAGCAAAACAGTGATACTACCTACAGGTTATATGATTATAACAGGGGGAGGGAGCTTCATATTGAAAAAGCACTGGATGTAATAGATTATAATCTTAAAGGACAAAAATCAACAGGGCTTACCGCCATATTTGATGGATATTCAAAAAACTACATTTGTTACTGTAAGGACTTTTCACTGGAACTATATAATATTAATAAAGAGATGGAAGAAGAAAGCGATCAAAATAGATTTTGGGTTTTTACCTGTACAAAGGGATCTGGAAGCATAGCATATAAGGGGGGAGAAGAAAAAATACAATCCGGAGACAGCATTTTAATTCCGGCTTCTTTAGGAAAATATAAGATAAAGGGTGAATTAAAGCTGCTAAAGAGCTATAAACCTGATATCACTGAAATAGAAAAGGAAATTCTAAGCTTTTCTAAAAGGTAGTGCTTAATTATTCCATAGCAGAATATAATAAACTGATATTAATCAATATGGGGCCTGTATGGAAGAAAAAAATAAAACCATAAGCGAAGAAATTCTAATCATCGGCATGGATATAAAAAAATATCAGCTGCCGGAGCCATATCCTAAAATTAAACCAGATAAAAATGATAAAAAGTATATAAAATTAGTATTTCAGGATTATGCCAGCCGTGATGGGGAAATGACTGCTGTTAACCAGTATATCCATTCCCATATTACTATTCCTGAAAAAGATGAAGTTAGTAAACAGATAATAGATGCATTTAAAGGTATTGCAATAATAGAAATGTTCCATCTTGAGCTTTTAGGGGACTTAATAAATGATTTGGGTGGAGATCCAAAGTTTGTAAGCGGAAAAGATATTCCCTGGAAAAGCAGTTTCATTCCTTATGGCAGAAAATTAAAGGAAAAACTTAAAAATGCTGTATTAAGTGAAGAAACTGCTATAAAAAATTATGAAAATCATATAAAGCTTATTGAAAGCAAAGAAATTAAAAAGTTATATAAAAGGATAATATTAGACGAAAAACTGCATCTTGAAATATTTGAAAAACTCCTAAAAAAATCTGAAAAAGTTTAATTTATTCAATTTTTTTAAGGAGCCAGATTATCTGGCTCCTTAATCAGGTTAATGCCCATCATTGAGCACTTATGGCCATTTAATAATAAGGGCAGGTTTTACATTAAAGATTAGTTTTAGTTATATTATATGTATAAGAAAAGTTTGTTCATAAATGCATAATAAACAATTTTTGGTATATAATGAATATGAAGTGGTTTGACTTAAAAATATCAAACTATCCAGAGAATTTATAGACATATAAAATTTTGTTAACTATAGGAAAGAGGAGAATAATTATGGAATATATATTTTTAATAGATTCCTGTGCTGACTTGCCTGTTGGTTTTGTTGAAGAAAATAGTATTAAGTATTTGTCACTTAAGTATAATATCAATGGAATGGAACACGAAGACGATTTTGGCAAGAACTTAAGCTATAAAGAATTTTATAACGGTATGAGGGCCGGTGCAGATACTAGTACAAGCCAAATAAATGTACAGAGGTATTATGAAGAATTTAAAAGGTGGACAGAGAAGGGTTATGCCATAGTTTATATAGGATTTTCATCAGGACTTAGCGGCAGTGTAAATAGTGCTCATATTGCAGAAAATGATTTGAAAGAAGAAGGATTAGGTAATAATATTTATATTGTTGATTCCAGATGCGCTTCATTAGGCTATGGGCTCTTGGTATACTATGCAATTCTTCAAAAGAAAAAAGGAGCATCTGTTGAAGAAATTGTCAAGTTTGCTGAAAAATTAAAACTAAGAATAAATCACTATTTTACCGTTGAAGATTTAGTATATTTATATAGAGGAGGCAGAGTGTCAAGAGCTGCAAAAACAGTAGGTACCCTGCTTGATATTAAACCGGTTCTTCATGTAGATGATGAAGGAAAGCTTATCCCTTTATATAAGGTGAAAGGAAGAAAAAAATCAATTAAGGCACTGTATACAAATATGGAGGAAAGAATAGAGGATTTTGAAGACAATACAATAGCCATAAGTCATGGAGACTGTATTGAGGATGTAAATTATTTAGTATCTCTTATAAGAGATAAGTTCCCATCAAATAAAATCATTATAAATAATGTGGGCCCGGTTATAGGTTCCCATTCAGGCCCTGGAACAATGGCATTATTCTTTGTAAGTAAAGGAAGAAACTAATCATAAAATACTATCTTTATTATGAATTGATTTATAAATAGCAAACTAAAAATAATGCAATATTTAAAAATAAGCCGCAAAAGCGGCTTATTTGACTTTGCATTGGAATATCTTTACTATATGCTTCAACAATATTTTTTGTATTGTTTTATACAAGTTTTCTTATTTCTCATAGAAATAATTACTCCTAATAACTTTATCAGCTACTTCTATACCTTCTTGTACAAATTTCTTTTTATTATTGTCCACATTACCTACTATGCTTCCATTTGCTAAGAAGGCGTAGCTATATTTAGTATTAAGAAGATTTTTACCCATAACGGTGTTCTCATATTTATTTTTTCCTGCTCCCATCAAGTAGCACAGTGTAGGCATCAAATCTATCTGTCCTCCAATAGTATCTATTGTTTCGCTATTTAAGCCTTTATAATATAACAAAAGAGGAATTTCTTTGTTCTCATTCTGCCACCAGGATTCCTTCTCCTTAATTTCATTTACCTCATCGTTATAAAATTTGTGGACACTGGTATGATCTCCATAGATTACTACTAAAGTATCATTAAGGATTCCTTTCTTATCTAAAGTGTCAAGGAAAATTCCCAGCTGTTTGTCTGTATAATGAATACTTTGGAAATATCCTCCCATTTTTGTTTTATCCAAATCAGGATTAAGCTTCATATCTCTATATTTTTCAGGAAGATCAAAGGGAGCATGGCTTGTAAGTGTTACCATAAATGTATAAAAAGGCTTTTTCTCTTTTTCAATTATAGGAACAACCTGATTAAAATAGCTGCCATCAGATATACCTAGCCCTATTTGCTCCTTATTATCAAAATATGATGCGTCATATAAATTTTTAAAGCCTATTCCCTTTAAGCCGCTCATCCAATTCCAATAGGCTCCTTTGTCAGGATGAATTGCATATGTACTGTATCCCATATCCTGAAGAATTAAAGGCAGTGAATTATAATAATTAGCAGGGAATCTGAAAAATGTACTTCCCGAAGTAACCGGATAAATTGAGGTATTAGTCATTAAATCTGTGTCAGAGCTTGTCCCGTTACGTATCTGCTCATTGTAATTAGAAAAGTACAGACTATTTTTTTTGATTTTATTCAGAGTTGGAGTAATCTCCTGACCGTTCTCCTTCTTATCAATAACAAAATTCTCCAAAGACTCAACCTGAATAACAAGAAGGTTTTTCCCTTTAAACATTGAATAATATTTATTATTTTCTTCCTCTTCTTTATTATTATTAAACCAGCTTGTAATTTGTTTTTTATCATTATCTGATAAAACAAGTTTTTTACTTTCCGAATAGTAATTATAGGCATCATAATAAGTATAACCGATAGGCGATAAATTAAACATGGTTTCATTTGGTGTCCAGCATATTCTAAATAATATAAAGTTGTATCTGCCGTATAGAACTGTATCTGCTATATAATGATATCCAAATATTAATAGAAGACATAAAATGTTAGGCACTAAAAACAGCATAAGCCTTTTCCCTTTTAATTTATAGTCAATTTTCCCTCGGATCAACATGTAAATAAAAATTGGAATATCTAGTATAAATATAATATCAATAAATCTAAACATGGATATTATACTGTCAGATAGATTTTCCAGATTTGCTGTTTCATTTAAAAGGTGCATTGATATAAAATTACCAAAAGCTCTGTAATTCCATAAATCAAATATAATAAATATGGAGCATACTAAGTTAATAAATAACAGAGCTGCGGCATTTGCCTTTCCGCTGAATATAAAAGAAATGCTGAGAAGCAAAATTATAAATGCTATATAAATGAAAACTGGAGGAACTCCATAAAAAGCGCGCATTATGGCTATTCCATTTGCACCTGGTGTACTAATAAGAAGAATTAACAATATTTCCTTAAGTAAAATTGAAGTCAGAGTACATAGATAGAATTTGTTCTTAAAGTATTTCATAATATCCCCCTCTAAGCTGTATAAAAGAATTATATTACAAATAAATATTATACACAAACTAAAATAATATGAAATTGTAATATTATATTGTATAATATTATGGGGTGATATAATGGCTAAAAGCATTCAAATACTTTTTTCTATAATCCTTGCAGTACTGGTAATATCTATTGCAGCAAAAATATCTTTAAATTATAGAGGGATATATTATGCTGATATTGAAAGACTTAATATAAGTAAAACTGTTAATATGGAAGATCAGGTTATCCGAACTAATTATAATTCCATTATAGATTATCTTCAGGGAAAATCTGAGAAATTAAATACTGCTGATTTTAAAATGTCCCAACAGGGAAGGTCTCATTTTGAAGATGTTAAAAAATTGTATAAGCGGATAGATGAAATTTTTTACATATCGCTTATTATATCCGTAATAGGAATAGTAATATTCAGCATCAACAGATTATTTGATTATCTTATATATTCTGCCTGGATCCTTATAGCATTACCTGCAGTACTTTCTATATTTGCATTCACCAATTTTAATTTTATATTTACACTTTTTCATAAAATAGCATTTAGTAATGATTTATGGCTGTTTGATCCTGCAGAGGATCCGGTAATAAATATTTTGCCTGAAAAGTATTTTATGCATGAAGCAGTTTTTATTTTGTTAATTATACTCATAGCTGCATTGCTGATGCTTTTTGTTTATAAAAAGTTTAAAAAAAGAAAAATATTATATTGACATAATGTTCGGCATTTGATAATATAAACCTATAATTTAGAAAACAGTCATACAACTGGCGGATAGTGGGTAACCACAGGGAGTATGACTCGTAAAGCCGACCGCCTGGGCAAAAGCTGCTCAGGCGGCTTTATATTTTTTGTAATATAAGGAGGTTTTATTATGAACAAATGGGAAAATTTTATAGGTGATAGTTGGAAAGGAAAAGTGAACGTTAGGGAATTCATCACAAGCAATTATTCGCCTTATTACAATGGCGAAGATTTTCTTAAAGGAGCAACAGAAAAGACGAAAAAGCTGTGGGAAAAATGCAATAAACTTATTATGGAAGAGATAAAAGAAAGAAAAATTAGTGTTGATTTAGAAAATATAGCTTCAATAGACGGTTTCAAACCGGGATATATTGATAAGAAAAATGAAATTATCTATGGGCTTCAGACAGATGAACCATTAAAGAGGATAATTAATCCTTATGGCGGAATAAGAATGGTAAAATCCTCTTTGAAAGAAAACGGATATGAGCTTAGCAGTGAAATAGAAAAGATATTTACAGAATATAGGAAAACTCATAATGAAGCTGTATTTGGGGTATATACAGATAAAATGAAGCTGGTCAGGAAAAGTGCCCTTTTAACTGGACTTCCTGATGCTTATGGAAGAGGAAGAATCATAGGTGACTATAGAAGAATTGCCTTATATGGAATAGATTTTTTAATAACAGATAAAGAAAAAAATTTATCTGAATATCAGGAAATGAATGAAGATAATATAAGGCACAGAGAAGAAATAAGAGAACAGATAAAAGCTCTAAATAAGATAAAAAATATGGCAAAAAGCTATGGTATTGATATATCAGATGGAGCGAAGAATGCTAAAGGCGCTGTTCAGTTTCTGTATTTTGGATACCTGGCAGCTGTTAAGGAAAATAATGGTGCTGCAATGAGTTTGGGAAGAGTATCCACATTCTTAGATATTTATATAGAAAGAGACATTAAAAGAGGAATCTTAGATGAAGAATCAGCTCAGGAACTTATAGATCAGCTGGTTATAAAGCTTAGACTTGTAAGGCACTTAAGAACAAAGGAATATGATGATTTATTTGCAGGGGACCCAAACTGGATAACAGAGTCAATCGGTGGGATGGGCCTTGACAATAGAACAATGGTAACAAAAACCTCCTACAGATTTTTAAATACTCTTACAAATTTAGGACCCGGACCGGAGCCCAATATGACTGTTCTATGGTCAAAGAATCTTCCGATAGCTTTTAAAAAATATGCAGGAAAGCTTTCTATAGAAACAGACTCAATACAGTATGAAAATGACGATTTAATGAGAGATATATATGGAGATGATTATGGAATATCCTGCTGCGTTTCAGCTATGGAAATTGGAAAGGATATGCAGTTCTTTGGAGCCAGGTGCAATCTGGCAAAAGCACTTCTTTATTCAATAAATGGGGGAGTAGATGAAATACTGGAGAAAAAAGTTATTGATGGAATTGATCCTATAAAAACTGAAGTTTTAAATTATGAAAATGTAATGAAAAATTTGAAAATTGTTCTGAGTGAAGTTGCAAAAATATATGTAAACACTATGAATGTAATTCATTATAACCATGATAAATATGCCTATGAAGCATCTCAAATGTCTCTTCACGACACTGATGTTCACAGATATATGGCATTTGGAGTAGCAGGACTTTCTGTTGCAGCAGATTCATTAAGCGCTATAAAGTACAGCAAAGTCAGGCCCATATACGAAAATGGGATAGCAAAAGCTTTTGAAACCGAAGGAGAATTCCCCTGCTATGGAAATGACGATGATAGGGCAGATTCCATAGCTTGCGGTCTTCTGGGAATGTTTATTGAGGAACTTAGAAAGATTAAAGCATACAGAAATGCTGAACATACATTATCAGTTCTTACAATAACTTCTAATGTAGTATACGGTAAGAAGACCGGTGATACTCCAGACGGAAGAAAAAAGGGAGAACCATTAGCGCCGGGAGCAAACCCAATGCATAAAAGAGATAAAAATGGAGCACTGGCTTCATTAAATTCAGTGGCTAAGCTTCCCTATAAGGGAGTTTGCCAGGATGGTATATCAAATACATTTTCTATAATTCCGGAGGCACTTGGGAAAACAGATGAAAATAAGGTATCTAACTTAGTAAATATACTAGATGGATATTTTATTCAAAATGCACACCATCTAAATGTTAATGTAATAAGAAAAGAACTGCTGTTAGAGGCTATGGAAAATCCAGAAAAATACCCAAACCTTACCATAAGAGTTTCCGGCTATGCAGTTAATTTTCATAGATTAACCAGGGAACAGCAGCAGGAAGTGATAAACAGAACATATCACAGCAGAATGTAATAAAAAAAGTAATGCTTCTATGGCTGCCATAGGAGCATTTTTACTGGAGATTGCATAATTACCTTCGGCTGGTCCATATTGAAAATAACGAATGTTCACAGTTTTTTCAATATGGAATATAATTTCGAATTATGCAATCTCTTTTACTATAAAGGAAATTATAAAATCTTAAATATGTGGAAAGATAATAATGTAAATAAATTTTTATAGAGTAGAAAAGAATAAGTGTTGGGAAGGCACCTACAGCTATTTTCAGTGGACGCTGAGGGAAGCAAAGTTCCCTGGTGAACTTTGCTTTCCTCAGATTTTCTAAAATATTATCACTATTGCTATATATCACTATTGATAATTATATCAATAGTGATATAATAAAATTGAATAATAAAGGAGGTATAAAAAAATGGAAAAAATAGCTTTAATTACTGATTCAGCTTCAGATGTACCAAGCGATTTAATAAAGGAATACGATATAAGGGTTTTACCTTTTAGAATAATATACAAGGACAGAGAGTTAATTGATGGTGTAGATATAACTCCTGAAGAGGTATATGAAAACATGGTCAATGAAATTCCAACAACTTCACTTCCTTCAATGGATGATATGGAAAAACTTTTTCAAACATTAGAAAATGAAGGATACAATAAAGCCATAGCAATTACACTGTCTTCAGGTCTTTCAGGAATATATAATGCACTGAAAATAGCAGCGGACAATCATCCTGAAATTGAAACATTTATTTGGGATTCAAAATCTATTTCTGTAGGTGAGGCAGTAGTTGTATTTGAATGCGGAAAATTAATTAAAATGGGTAAAAGCTTCCAGGAGATTAAGGAGTATATTCCAACAATTCTTCAAAGATCTAATCTTTTCTTTGTAGTTGGAACATTGGAAAATTTGAAAAAGGGAGGCAGAATAGGAAAGGTAGCAGGAACAATAGCAGAGCTATTAGATATTAAGCCTATAATATCTCCTGACAAGAATGATGGAAAATATTTTACTTATGCAAAAATCAGAGGCAGAAAAAAGTCATTAAATAAACTGCTTGAGATAGCAGAAGAGGTTGCCAAAGATAAAAAATGCAGAGCATTTTTAATGCATGGGAATGCACTTGCAGAAGCATTAGAGTTTGCAAATAGGTTGAAAACTCTGCCAAATATATTATCCGTTTATTTTGGAGGGAACATAAGCCCTGTAGCCGGGGTTCACAGCGGACCAGGACTGGTTGGACTTTGCCTCTTGGAGGAATAATGGATATAGATATAAAAGAGGAGGAAAAGAAGCTTCTTGGTGAATATAAAGATAAATTAAAAAAGCTAAAACTTGTAGAACAAGAACATAAAGCAGTAGGTCAGGTATTTACAAAAGGGCTGCTGCCTATATATATCCTCTTTATATTAGATTCGGAGCCATCCAACGGCAATGACATTTCCCGTAAGATTGGAGATAGAACTGATAACCTTTGGACACCAAGTACCGGCGGTATTTATCCTATTTTAAAGAAATTTGAAAAAGAAGGAATAATAAAAGGGACCTGGAATGAAGGAAAAAAGAAAATATCAAAGGAATATTCACTCACAGATAAAGGCAAAACCGAACTTAAAAGCAAAAAGGAATTACTAAAAGACGGCATTGATAATGCTCTGACTATATTCAAAATAATATATAAAGATTTATATGAGGTGAAATAATGGAAAATCTAAAATACTATACAAAAAAAGAAAATTTAGTAAATGCAATAACTCACGGTATTGGTGCTGCACTTGCAGTAGCTGCTCTAGTAATTTTAATAGTATTTTCCAGTATATATGGGGATGCCTGGTATGTTGTTTCATTTACAATATATGGTGTGTCTCTGGTGCTTCTTTATACTATATCTACCTTATATCATAGTTTAACAGGTTACAAGGCAAAAAAAGTATTTCAGATAATGGATCATTCTTCTATTTATATACTAATTGCAGGCACATATACTCCTATTTTGCTGACAGTTCTTAGAAGTCCTAAAGGATGGGTTATATTCGGAGTAATATGGGGACTTACCATACTTGGAATTGCCATTCAGCCTTTTATAATTAATAAGCATGACATAATATCTACAGTTATTTATATAATTATGGGATGGCTTATTGTTACTCAGCTTGGCAGTTTAGTTAGAGCAATACCAAGAATATCAGTCATATTTCTTATATTGGGAGGAGTTTTATATACCCTGGGTGCTGTTCTTTATCTTGTAAAGAAGATTCCTTATAATCATGGAATATGGCATCTTTTCGTTCTTGCAGGGAGTATATTTCACTTCTTTACGATTTTGTTTTTAGTAATAAAGTAAATGGAAAATATGAATAAGCTGACGCTTATTCATATTTTTTTACTAAATCATTTATACATTTGCAAGTGAATTCTATATCATCTTTAGAAACCCAGTAATTAGTAACAAATCTCATCTCATCATTTTCATCTTCATTGATCTTTATGTTTTTCTTTAATAACTCATCTTTTAATATCAGCGGTGTTAAGTTTTTAAAGTTCATAGTAAAGTAGGTCATATTTATCTCAATTCTGCCTCTATCTACATAAATACCATCAATTTCTGATAAAAGAGCGCCCAGGTACTTAGCATTTTCATGATCCTCCTTAAGCCTTTTAGTCATTTTTTCTATTGCTATAATTCCGGGAGCAGCCAGTACTCCGGTCTGCCTTAAACCACCGCCCATTAGCTTTCTTTTCTTTTTAGCCTTGTTTATGAAATCATGACTTCCACAAAGCATGGATCCAATAGGAGCACAGAGCCCTTTACTTAAACAGAACATAACTGAATCAGAATATTTTGTTATCTCCTTTGGGTCCACATTTAAGAAAGCTGATGCATTAAAAAGTCTGGCTCCGTCTAAATGAACGGGAATATTATATTTTAAAGAGATATTTCTTATACTTTCCATAACAGACAGTGGGATTACTCTTCCGTTTGAATGAGCATTTTCAATGCATATAAGACCAGTTTCGGGAAAATGAATATTCTCGCCTCTTATAGTCTTTTCAACATCCTCAGGACTTAATGCGCCATTATCACTTTTTAGAGTTCTAAGCTGTACTCCGGCAATTACTGAAGAGGCTCCAACCTCATGCTGGACTATATGACAGTCTTCACCTAAAATTACCTCATTCCCTCTTATGCAGTGAGTAAAAAGTGAAAGCTGATTTCCAAAAGTACCAGATGGAACAAATATGCTTTCTTCCTTCCCGGTAACCTGTGCTGCTAATTTTTCCAGCTTTTTTGTAGTTTCATCATCTTCATATACATCGTCTCCGACTAAGGCGTTTTTCATAGATTCTCTCATTTCTTCAGTTGGAAATGTAACTGTATCGCTTCTATAATCAATAAATTTACTGCTGTTCATTTTAAAATTCCTTTCCATAATATATTGAAGTCAGGATAAGCTCCATATCTTCTTTTGATATTTTAATAGGATTTACCTGTGTTGAACCTTTAAGTGAATTTTCTATAAGTAAAGGGAAGTCTTTTTTAAAGGTTTCTTCATCCAGTATTTCAAAGAAACCCTTTGGAATTCCAATCCTATGTTTTAAATTTATTATTGCAGATATTATGTCTTCTCCTGCTAAGCGGCTTAATTTATCTAATCTTCCTTTTACTTCAGGATCCTTTTTATTCCATAAAAGTACATATGGAAGACAGATTCCGTTTAATAATCCATGACCTAAGTCATATCTTCCTCCAAAGGCATGAGATATACCATGAGACATTCCAAGACCAACGTTTGCCAGAACTGAACCTGCTATTGACTGATATACATGAACCCTGTCTCTGCTTTCTTTATCACAATAGAGGCAGGAAGATGGAAGAGCATTAAGAAGATTAATTATAGCTCCCTCTGATATGCACTCTGTATAATAGTCAATATTTTTATTTATATAACTTTCAATTAAATGAGTCATAGCATCCATTCCGGTTTCTGCAGCTATATTCTTTGGCATAGACATTGTAATATCAGGATCCAGTATAGCAATGTCAGGTATGAAAGCTGCAGTTTTAATGCCAACCTTTATGTTCCTGTCTTTAAATGTTATAACGGCTGCCTTTGTAACTTCACTGCCTGTTCCTGATGTAGAAGGAACTGCAATAATTTTCACTTTTTCTCTTTTTTCAGGAAGAGAGATGGAAAATACATTATCAAAATTAATTTCTTTAAACTCATAAAAGAGGGAAGCCACCTTAGCGGCATCTATTGGAGAACCGCCGCCAACTGCAATGACAGTATCAGGCTTGAATTCATCCATCTTTTCTAGTATTTCCATTACCACATTTGTGTCCGGATTTTTCTGAACTCCACTAAAGATAGTATAAGAAGCACCGGCTTCCTTTAGATATTTTTCAATATCTGATATTGTCCCATTTTTAAACATGGAGCTTCCGGAGGTTATTACAAATGCTCTTTTCTGCCCAATTGCTGATAAGCATTTAAGTGAACCTTTTCCATAAATTATTTTTTCCCCATGAAGTCTTATTTCTTTCATACAATCACCCCAATCCCATTTTACTATATTTTTAATTTTTAATAATGGTTTTTTTATTAATAGTTTTATTGTATACTTTAAATGTGTCTTATATTATAAATTTAGAGGTAAAATATGGATTATAGAATTATTTTCAATCAAATATTAATATTATTTATTATAATGATTATAGGATTTATTACAGCTAGATTTAAAATCATTGATGATACTTTAAACAAGGGATTATCAAATTTATTAATGAATATTACACTGCCCTGTTTAATTATATCTACCTTTGATTTTTCTTTTTCGAAAAAAATGGCTTATAACTCAGCACTTATTATAATAATAACATTTGCAGTTTTAATATTTTCAATATATTTATCAAAATTTTTATATTCAAAATATGAAAAAAAAGAACAGCAGGTGTTAAGATTTATAACGATTTTTTCAAACTGCGGATTTATGGGATTTCCTGTGGTCTCAAGTATTTACGGAAAAGAAGGACTATTTTATGCTTCTATGTATAATATTGCATTTAATTTAATAATATGGACATATGGATTATATTTGTTCTCAGAAAAAAAAGATTTTAATAACATAAAAAGAATGTTTACAAACCCTGCAATAGTATCAACATTTATTGGTATATTAATTTTTCTGTTTTCAATAAAGCTGCCAAGCCCTTTAATGGGAACTCTCAGCATGGTTGGAAACATGACCGTTCCAATATCTATGTTAGTTGTAGGTGCATCACTTTCAAATATAAGATTAATTGAAATGGCCTCAGGCTTTAAAATATACTATGTAAGCTTTTTTCGATTATTATTTATTCCGGTTATCCTGCTTATAGTGTTGAAACAGTTTCATTTACCAAATATTATAATGGGATCTGTGGTAATTCTTACAGCTATGCCCGCAGCTACTTTGTCTACAATTTTTGCGGAGGCTAATGGAGGAGCTGTTAAACTTGCTTCAAAGATTATATTTATTTCCACGATTTTATCTGCAGTAACTATACCAATCATTATTTTATTGCTTTAGGAGGCTTGCAATGGGTTTCTATTCACTATTCATAGTAGCTTTAGCACTTTCACTGGATGCTTTTTCAATATCAATATGTACTGGCTTAAACAGTAAGCTGAAAAGAAGTGAAAAATTAAGATTCTCCATATCCTTTGGATTTTTTCAGTTTTTTTTATCACTTGCGGGAGCTTATTCCGGGTTTTTAATAAATACTTACGTGCTTTCAATTCCAAAGGTATTGGGAGGAATAATAATCGGACTAGTTGGTATATTAATGCTGAGAGAAGGAATAAAAAATACAGGAGAATGTGTCTTAGTAAAGAAGGGAATGGAATTAGTCCTCGGTATATCTGTTTCAATAGATGCCTTTGTTATCGGATTTACTCTATTAAATAAAATAACAAGTAATATGCTGCTTTTTAGAGATACATTATTTATAGGATTAGTCACGTTTCTTATGTCTGTTTTGGCTCTTTATATTTCCAGGCTCCTTAGAAAAATCAAGATATTTACTAAATATGCTGATTATTTAGGGGGAGTTATATTAGTTATCTTTGGAGTTAAAATGATATTTTTTTAAAATTAATTTTATTTGTGATATAATATATATGAAAAATTGTACTCAGACTATTCAAATATAAGAGGATGATTTTATGGATAATACTAATTTATTAAAATTAAATAAAATTAAAATAACTAAGGCCAGACTATCTATTTTAGCTCTGCTTAATGAAGAGGATGATGGACTTAGTGCTGATGATATTTTAAAAAAGTTAAATGCAAAGGGAAATGACTTTGACTTATCTACTATATATAGAAATTTAGAAAGATTTTCAGATATGGAAATTGCAGAAAAATTGAATCTAGGTGAAAACAAATATATATATAAGCTGAATAAGGATAAGCACAAGCATATACTTAAATGCTCAGAATGCAATAAAGAAATAGAAATCGACTGCCCCTTATCTCAGGTTAAAGAATACATAAAAAATAAAACCGGTTTTGTTATGAGCGAGCATGACTTTGTAATTAAAGGTATATGTAAAAACTGTAAAGAAAAAAAATAAGCTTTCGAATCATTTTCGAAAGCTTTTTATTAGTATAACTAAAATAAGAACAAATACGGATACCAGTGCAATAAGTCCTCCGGGTGCCGCATTTAAGTATAGAGATAAAATGAGCCCTGTTATTGTATCTATAAAACCAAATATTATAGAAAAAATCAGCGTATACTTAAAGCTTTTATTAAGCTGAAGGGAAGCTGCCACAGGAACTGCTATCATTGATGAAATAACCAGCATCCCCATTATCCTTAGGGACACCGAAACAGTGGCACTGACTAAAACCATAAAAATGTAATTAATAAGTTTTACGTTTAAGCCTGAGATACGGGCTCCTTCTTCGTCAAAGGTTATGTATATCAGCTTATGGTATAAAAAAAATATAGTAATTATTGAAATTATACTTAAAGCAAGTATTGTGTATAAATCATTTTTAGAAACGGTAAGTATGCTTCCAAACAGGTAAGAATCTATATTTGTACTAACCTTACCGGAGCTTACCAGGGTTATTCCAATTCCTACTCCCAGCGTAAGCACTATTACCATAATAAGCTCTTCATATTTTTCATATTTGTTTCTTAATAATTCTATTATTATTCCTGCAAAGGCAGTAAATATAAAGGCTGATAATATTGGGTTAAAGCCAAAAACTATTCCCAGCGCAATTCCCGCAAATGATGAATGAGATAAGGTATCTCCCAGCATGGAGTACTTTTTTAAAACTACAAAGGTTCCTATCAGCGGACAAAGCAGTGAAACTAATGAGGCTGCCAGAAAAGCATTTTTCATAAAACTATACTGTAGCATAATTTGCCTCCTTATTCTTAAAATCTTCCCTAGTATAAATGATACCTCTTCCATTTGCCAGCTTTAATATATGGGATGAATTCTTATATGCAGAAATCAAATTGTGATCTACAGAAATTATTGTTATTCCATCCTTATTAATATTTGCTAAGATATCCAGGATTTCCTTTTGAGCTTTTTCATCAACTCCTGTAAATATTTCATCAAATATAAGAAGCTCCGGATTTCCAAGCAGTGCTTTTGCTATGAATATTCTCTGAATCTGACCGCCGGACAGATT
>Ga0172378_10003035_pt1 | contig 15760 bp, 10 predicted proteins | sample GrowelOW332metaG_FD_119755 | JGI IMG/M metagenome (GOLD analysis project Ga0172378, IMG submission 119755) | Groundwater microbial communities from an aquifer near a municipal landfill in Southern Ontario, Canada - Pumphouse #3_1 metaG | ecosystem: Environmental > Aquatic > Deep subsurface >... | reverse complement strand
CTTTTTGTGTTTTTTTATCTGTACTTTTTATGCTCTTTTGAATAGATGGTAGGGGCTTACGTAATTAAAGTGCTCTTGACGTGCCTGTGCAAAGATTTTTCACATAAAAAAAGGATGTATCCAATGGTGGATACATCCTTTTTTTTAAAGTTTTGTGGGTATTAATCAATTAATACTTTGGCAACTTCCCATGTACCTGCTTTGGTTGCTGTACTCTTATATTGGAAGGCAATGCGTACATTGCTTTGTCCAGCAAAGGCATCTAAATTGATATCTCCTGAGGACATAAAGTTCCAACTATTACCTGCTGGGTAGGTGAATTCAAGTTTTGTCCATTGTGTTTCATCAATGGCTGCACCATCGGTGTAGCTAGTAGTAACCCAAACTGCCACCTCTTCTGGTACCTTTCCGGATGCAAAGTAATTGGCTGCATTTTGGAAGGTTAGTTTAGCTGTTGTTTTTGCTGATAAATCAATGGCTGGTGATATTAACCAAGAGTTTACTGCATTGTTCTTACCTGATAGATAACCTGAAGCTACCATACCATATCTATCTTTGAATGCCCATACATAAGATAATGTTTCTGGTTTCAAGATATCTACAATAGAGAATTCTCCTTGTGAGGCTGCAAATGGCTCATAGAATACGGCATTAGAAATATCTACACCATATTTAGTGTCGCCTACATAAGCACAACCGGTATCTTTAAGACCAGAAACACCAAAGTAAGCATCAAATGAACCATAAAGAAGTACCTCTTGACCTAACATTGCTGGATTATCTTTCAAACTAAGATTATCACGAATTTCGCCAGTAGGTAGTTGAACAGCGATACATTTGTAAAAACTAGTCTCGTCTGGAGAGGCTGCTAATAGAAGGTTAGAGTAGGATGCAAATGGTGCCTCAAAGTCGGCTCCTTCTGTGATAGTCATACCATCAATTGCTCCAACAATGTATCCTTTCACCCAGCCTTCGCCAGATTTACCCATGGAACCAATTACTGAATAGGGATCCTTTTTTGTACCAGCTCCAGCTGGTTTAATCTCTTCAGGGAATGTAAATCCTGATAAATCATTGATGTCGCGGATCGTAATTTGCCATGAGTTTACATAACGAGAGAAGATACCCGTTACACGTCCTGTGCCCTCTGGTATAATCTGATTCGCAATACCTGAACCATAGTTGCTCGTACGTTTTGTAATAGTAGAATAATCCGATTCCATTAAGATAGTGGTGTTCGATGTACCTGCTTCGCCAGATACGGCATCCGCAAAGTAGGAATAACCAGCTGTAGGGAAAATTGCATCTACTAATGTTACTAACATACCGTCCATCATCTTATCTACAGATTGAGAAGAAGTTACTTCTATTGGTGTAGGTAAATTATCTGGAGAGGAGAAAGCATTTCTTGTTACGTGTTGATTAAATTCAGTTAACGACATACGTCCTACTGTACCATTATAATCTGCACCAAGTTGTGCGTGATTTCTGTAACCTCCAATATAGAGGTCTTTACAGTTAACCACTACTCTTTGTCCAATGTGAAAAGCAGCACATAGATGAGTTGCATCTACAGAAATCTTAATAGCTGCAGTTGCATCTTGGATATAGATACCTTTGTAGAAGTTACCGCTACGGTCGTTTGCTGTAACCACACCCTCTATAATAATATCGTCTGTAATTTGTGTACGTGTATCTGGATTAGCGAATATAGCAGCATCAAATTGTGTTTTTAATTCGGCTATGGTTGTATTCACAGGCGCTCCCTCATAGACAGGGTTTAATCTCTCTATGGTTGGATCATCAAAATCGTCTGTACATGCCGATAAAGTAACAGCAAGCGACATGCATAGGAATACTATGTTTTTTAATTTTTTCATTTTTCTATTTCTTAAATATTATACTAAATTAAAAGCGGTAACTGATGTTAAGATATCCATTGATACCTCTAGCATAAAAGTATTTACTTTGATATTTATCCCCATCGATACGGTTTTGCTCGTATCCACCTGTACGTTGGTCGGTTTTGTTTAGTAGGTTGTTACCACTTAGGTTGATGCTGATGGATCTACCTTTACTTAAACGAATATATTTACCAATAGAAGCATCTAACATAAATCCTCCAGCAAGTTTTTCTTGTGGGTCTCTGTTCTCTTCTGCTATAATTGTTTTACTCAAACGGCGAATGGTAGAGAAATCTAAATAGATATCATCGTAATAGTTACCGTTTACACTGAAGAACCATCCACTTTTGTTGTAGTCAATACCAAGACTATATGCTGATAGTGGTGTTCCGCTTTGACGGAAGTCTTTGCAATAAACGGTTTGGCCAGTTACTACCTCGTTACTACTCTCGTAAGTTAAAGTAGCTGTTGGATTGTTTTTGTATTGGCTATCCGAATAGGTTGCTAATCCAGTTACACTCAATGAAGAGTTGATACGAACCTCTACACCTGCTTCAAAACCATAGTTTTGTTTGTCGATGTTGTTCATAGACAAGTAAGTGAATTTATGAGAATCGTCATCATAGAAAGCTTCTAATTCTGTTACATCTGTAAATTTAGTATAGAAAGCACCGATACGTCCGTGAACTGGACCTACAGTGAAGTTATAGTCAAAGTTACCGTTTAAGATTTTTTCAGTTGTTATACCATCTACGTATAAGTTTTTGATACGTGGTGCAACAAATGCATTACGACTAAGTGGTGCACGATTTTCGTAGATACCGCTTAATGTGAATGTATGGTTTCTGTTAATCTTAAAGGTTGCTCCACCCTTAACTGCATATTCGGTGAAGAATTTCTTATCACTTAGTCCTTTGGATGCATTTCCTTCGGGAGCACGTCCGTTACGCATTAAACCGTCACGATACATTTGTGTGCCTCCAATATTTGCACCATAGAAAAAGTCGAAGTAACGTGTTACGGTTTTACCTTGTGCAAATAAGCGAGCTTTGTTGTTATATACATTGTAGTTATAACCAAACTTGTCGCCAGTTGCTATAGAACGATTAGGATTGTCCATATCGTTTTGTGCCATTGGAGATGTCTCGCCAAAATCACGAATAGCAAAAGCATCTAAATCGACAAAACTAGTTGCTCCTAAAAGATCTTTCATCTTTTTGAAATGTAGACCTTTAGTAGAATTAACCTCTAGACCTGCTGTTAGATGGGTGCTTTTGAACGATTTGTTAAGCACAGAGCTAAGTGCAAGTGTCATTTGGTCGTTATGACGCTCCTCCAAATAGTACGATGCGGTTTCGTTAAATTGGTTTTGTTGTTGATTGGTTCTATAAATCTCATCCCAATTTACTTGACGATAAGCTTCGTCTGTTTCCCATGCTTTGGTAACAGCCTCTTTTTCTGCGTCTGTAAAGTAGCTAGGTAATTTTTTAGTATAGTCGGGACGAGGGTCTAAAGCATTGTTGCCAAAGCCAAAAGCACTTGTACCGTAGCTGCTATATTTGAATGCCAAGCTAGTTACCAATTTTGTTTTTTTATCTAGCTCAAAGTTCCATGTAGCAATGGTGGTTGGTTCAAAAGAGCGAACAACACGTGAGTTACGTTTCTCTCCGTTTTGATAACCCCAATATGGATTGTAATAGTTACTACCAGCTAAATCGTAAGCCTCTTGTGTAGAAGCACCTTGTTGTCCACGTTCTGTTGGTGCACCAAAGGAACTGATGGAGATGCTGTTGCGGTCGTCAATCTTTTTCTCTGCAGAGAAGAAGTAAGAAAATGCATTGTAGAAAGTACCATCCACTTGTCCTTCGTTTGCCCATCTAAAACCAATTGTTCCAGTAAAAGCCCAACCATTGTCTAATAGACCAGTAGAGTGTGTAAAGATACCTCTTGCTACATAATTTCTGTTTGTAGCCGATAGGGTTAACTTATTACCTGCAGCATATTGACTAGCACGCATGGTAATGTTTGTTGCTCCACCAATAGAACCAAAAGAGAAACCATTCTGCTCAAAATTAGCAATACCCTCTTTGTTACGGGTTGCATCATTCAATCCACCGATTAAACCATAGCTAAAACGTCCGATTTCTGTATTGTTAAATAGGATACCATTGATGTATACACCATTGTACTGTGAATCGTAGCCTCTAACACGAAATCGCATAGGAGAAAAGGAGTAGCCAACATTTGACAAATAGACATCATCCGTGGCAGACGTAATAGCAGCTACACTCTGAGATACATCAGCATCTTCACCTAACTGTGATTCGGTGAAGGTAAATGTATTGTTCTTCTCCTTAAAATCTTTAGCAGTGTTTGTGGTCTGCGCAAAAATAAAGGAGGAGGTACATAAGAGTACCGATAATAATCCTAATTTTTTTTTCATGAATTTATAATTTAATTGTGTATGTTTTGAGTGGTTAAGACTCTATTTTATTGTGTGAAACAAACCTTAATTTAATGGTGACTCCTAAAATACGGAGACAAAATAACGAAATATTTTTTAATTTATTCTATTTTAGAGAAGAATTTTTTGATAAATAGGATGGTATATGATTTTTTTTTTGGATATTTGTGACCCCAAATTTAGTAAAAAGCCTTAAAAGACTGAATTTGGTTGACAAAATGTTACAATTAAACTATTAATCTAATTACGAATTATGAAAAGAATAGCGCTTGTTCTTATGCTATTGGTTCTTGTTTGCTCTTTTACGGTAAGTGCTCAGCAAAAAAAGTATGCTTTATATAGTATTGCTTTTTATAACCAAGAAAATCTATTTGACACCATTCACGACGAAGGAAAGAGAGATTTTGAATATCTACCAGATGGTCAGATGAAGTGGGGAACCATGAAATATATGGCTAAGTTAAAAAATATGTCAGAGGTCTTGGCAGATATCTCTACCGATAAACTACCAATGGGACCTGCTGCTATTGGTGTTTCTGAAATAGAAAACCTTCGTGTATTAAACGATTTGGTGAAACAACCTGCTTTGGCAAAAAGAGGATATAAGATTGTGTTTCATGAAGGACCAGACAGACGTGGTGTAGATTGTGCTCTTTTATACAACCCTAAATTGTTTAAATTAATGAACAGCCGCCTAGTAGAATGTACTTATCCTAATAATGATACTACACATCTTACACGTGGCTTCTTGATTGCTCGTGGTGAGCTTGCAGGGGAGTCTATGAGTATTATTGTGAATCACTGGCCTTCTCGTTTTGCTTCGTCGCCTGCACGAGAAAACACTGGACGTCAAGTAAGAGCTATTAAAGACTCGTTGTTGCGTATTGACCCAGCTATGAAAATTGTGATTATGGGGGATATGAACGATGACCCATTCGATAAGAGTATGGCTAAGGCTTTAGGTGCTAAACGTGAGGCGAAAGATTGTGATGCACACGATCTATACAACCCTTGGTGGAACTTATTAGTTAAAAAGGGAATTGGAACTTTATGTTACCATGGTAAATGGAATCTTTTTGATCAAATTGTTTTTACAGGAAACATGTTGGGTAAAGATTATTCTACATTGAAATTTTATAAGAATCTTGTGTTTATGCCAGAGTATTTGTTTCAAACCTCTGGAAAATATAAAGGCTATCCAAAACGTACACATGCTGGTGGAGTATGGTTAAATGGTTATAGTGACCATCTTCCTACCTATATCTACTTGGTAAAAGAAGTAAAATAAGATACCATTTTATTGCTTGCTTTAGCAATAGATTAGAATGTAGCATTCTTCCTCTAAATAATGATAGAGAAAGAATGCTATTTTTTGTTATATTATAAAACAGTATGTGCACTAATTCAATTTTTATGATTACTTTTGCGGTACAATTTAAATCACTAAAACATTAAGAATATGATTAATTACAAAGATTTAGGATTGGTAAACACGAAAGAGATGTTTGCTAAGGCTGTAAAAGGCGGATACGCTATCCCAGCTTTTAATTTTAATAATATGGAGCAATTGCAAGCAATTGTTCAAGCTTCTTCAGAAACTAACTCACCTGTTATTGTTCAAGTATCTAAAGGTGCACGTGCATATGCTAATCAAACACTTCTTCGCTATATGGCTGAGGGTGCTGTTGAGTATGCAAAAGAACTAGGTTGCAAAAAACCTCAAATCGTTCTTCATTTAGATCATGGTGATACTTTTGAAACATGTAAATCTTGTGTGGATATGGGTTTCTCATCTGTAATGATTGATGGTTCTCATTTCTCTTACGATGAAAACGTAGCACTTACAAAAAAAGTGGTAGAGTATGCACATAAATTTGATGTATCTGTAGAGGGTGAATTAGGTGTGTTAGCTGGTGTAGAAGATGATGTTGTTGCAGAACACCACACTTATACTAAACCAGAAGAGGTAGCAGATTTTGTGAAAAAAACAGGTTGCGATAGTTTAGCTATCTCTATCGGTACTTCACATGGTGCTTACAAATTTACACCAGAACAATGTACAAGAGATGCAGAAGGAAATCTTGTTCCTCCTCCATTGGCTATGGATGTTCTAGAGGGTTGTCAAAAAATGATCCCTGGATTCCCAATCGTTCTTCATGGTTCATCTTCTGTTCCTCAGGAGGAAGTAGCTACTATCAATAAATATGGTGGTGACTTGAAAGCTGCAATTGGTATCCCAGAACCTTGGTTGCGTGAAGCTGCTAAATCTGCAGTTTGTAAAATCAATATCGACTCAGATAGCCGTTTAGCTATGACTGCTGCAGTAAGAGAAGTTTTTGCAAAACAACCATCTGAGTTTGACCCACGTAAATATTTAGGTCCTGCTCGTGAAAACATGAAAAAACTTTACAAACATAAAATTATTGAAGTTTTAGGTTCTGACAATAAGTTATAAAAATAGCTCGTACGTATAAACGTACCGACTAAGATAATGAAAAGGCATGCTTGATAAAAGCATGCCTTTTTTATGTTTATTATTTTTTCTCTGTATTATTTATTACATTTGGCAATCTTTATAACGAATACTATGGATAAAACGGAATATGAAGAGCTGCTAGCTCTTGTAAAACAGCAGATGGTACCAGCAATGGGGTGTACAGAACCTATTGCTGTTGCGTTGGCTGCTGCAAAAATGAGAACTGTTTTAGAACAGGAGCCCGAACAAATAACGGTTTCTCTAAGTGCAAATATCGTAAAGAATGCTATGGGGGTAGGTATCCCTGGAACAGGAATGGTTGGTCTTCCTATTGCCATTGCTTTGGGTGTGCTCATTGGTAAATCCGAAGCGATGCTCGAGGTGCTTGAGGATTGTGACCAAGCAGCAGTAATAAAGGGAAAAGAGATGATCAATGCCAATCGTATCTCTATTTCGCTCAAGGAAGATGTGGCCGATAAACTTTATATAGAGGTGGAAGGATTTTCCGGCACGCAAAAAGCCAAGGTTATTATTCAGGGTAAACATACCAATTTTGTTTATTTATCGCGCAATGAAACGGTTTTATTGGATAGATTACAACCCTCTGCTCTTGTCTCGAGTACTAAAACGCATAATTTATCGCTAAGGAAAGTTTATGATTTTTCTACAACAGCTCCCTTTGCGGATATCTCTTTTATCTTAGAAGCTGGTCGATTAAACAAAGAAGCGGCAGAATTATCCTTGAAACAAGATTACGGACACTCTCTAGGAAGAACCTTGCAGGGAAAAAGAGAGGAAGAGATTATGGGAAAGTCGATCTTTGCAGATATACTTTCGTATACATCCGCAGCTTGTGATGCGCGAATGGCGGGTGCTAAGATACCCATTATGAGTAATTCAGGAAGTGGTAATCAGGGTATTGCTACTACCATTCCGATTGTTATTTATGCAGAGAGAATAGGGGCCTCGCAGGAGCAATTGGCTCGTGCTTTACTGTTAAGTAGTTTGACTGCTATTTATATTAAACAGAGTTTAGATAGTTTGTCAGCTTTATGTGGCTGTGTGGTTGCTGCTACCGGTTCAAGTTGTGGTATTACCTATTTAATGGGTGGCGATTACCTAAAAGTAACCTATGCAGTGAAGAATATGATTGCAAATTTAACGGGTATTATTTGTGATGGAGCAAAGCCAAGCTGTTCTTTAAAATTATCGAGTGGTGTATCTACTGCTGTTTTATCTGCTATGCTAGCTATGGAGGGTAAAAGTGTTTCCTCCACAGAGGGTATTATAGACGAGGATGTAGATAAATCCATCCGAAATCTAACTGACATTGGATCAAAAGCGATGAACGAGACCGATAAAATGATATTAGATATTATGGTGCATAAGCAATCGTAGCTTTTGCTGCATAAGAAATGAGAAAAGGCGGTTATAGATAATGTTATCTATATCCGCCTTTTTTATAGTTGTGTGTTCATCAACCGCTTTGCAGTGTGCAGAATTAACGAATGAAAAGCAATTCTCTATATTTAGGTAGGGTCCACATCTCATCATCGACAATTAATTCTAATTTATCAATATGATAACGGATCTCCTCTAATTTAGGTGCAATAGTATCGTGGTATGCAATTGCTTTTGTTCTTTCGCAGGTAATCTTATTTGCTACCTTTCTTGCGTTAATCATTTGCTCAACATGCTCAGCAATGAACATGGTATGTTTACCAATAGCTTCAATGATTTCCAAGTTTTTGCTAGACAAATGTTTTGCCTTTTCCTCATCGAACAATGTTTTTAGTCGATACACATTATTGATGATTCTAGATTGATATTCTGTGGCTACTGGTACGATATGATTAATAGCAAGATCTCCTAATACACGTGCCTCAATTTGAATCTTTTTGGTATAGATCTCCCATTTTACCTCATTACGAGCTTCTAGCTCTTTACGGCTGAAGACCCCTGTTGATTCAAACATCTTGATGCTACTCTCCGAGAGATAACTGTCAAAGATAACTGGACAACTAGTCTCACAGTCTAGTCCACGTTTTTGAGCTTCTACTTTCCATTCGTCAGCATAACCATTTCCATCAAAACGGATAGGCTTACTCTCTGTGATATAACTTCTTACCACACTAAGGATGGCAGATAGTTTAGTAGCACCCTCGTTGATTAGTTTATCTACATCCGTTTTGAATCGGGTTAATTGTTCCGCTACCGCAGCATTAAGCGCTATCAAGCCAGATGCACAGTTCGCTTCCGATCCAACAGCTCTAAACTCAAAACGATTTCCAGTAAAGGCAAAAGGAGAAGTACGATTTCGATCTGTATTATCTATTAATAATTCAGGTATTTGCGGAAGGTCCATTTTCATACCCTGCTTGCCAGCAATACTGATTAGTTCATCCATTGTTGTTGTTTCTAGATGATCCAAAACCTTTGTCAGTTGCTTCCCTAGGAATGTAGAGATAATAGCTGGAGGAGCCTCGTTGCCACCTAAGCGGTGTGCATTTGTAGCAGACATGATGCTTGCTTTAAGTAATCCGTTATGGTGATATACCGCCATTAAGGTGTTTACAACAAATGTAACAAAGCGTAAATTATCTTCCGATGTTTTTCCGGGTGACATTAACTGTATACCTGTGTTTGTTCCAAGTGACCAGTTATTGTGTTTACCAGAACCATTAATACCCTTAAAAGGTTTCTCGTGGAGTAATATTCTAAATCCATGTTTACGACATACTCTACGCATTAGCGACATCATGAGCATGTTGTGGTCAACAGATAGATTACACTCTTCAAAGATAGGAGCTAACTCAAATTGATTAGGAGCTACCTCATTATGTCTTGTTTTACAGGGGATTCCAAGTTTTAAAGCCTCAATTTCTAGTTCTTTCATAAAGGCCGCAACACGCGATGGGATGGCTCCAAAATAATGGTCCTCTAATTGTTGATTTTTAGAAGACTCATGTCCCATCAATGTTCTACCCGTAAGTAGTAGGTCTGGACGAGCGGCGTATAAGCCTTCGTCTACTAAGAAATATTCTTGCTCCCAACCCAGGTTGGTGTGAATTTTACTAACCTCAGGATTAAAGTAGTGACAAACATCTAGAGCAGCCTTATTTAGCGTACGCAACGATTTAAGTAGAGGTGCTTTATAATCTAAAGATTCACTTGTGTAGGCTATAAAAATAGTAGGAATACATAGGGTGTCATCTACCACAAAAGCAGGAGATGATGGATCCCAAGCACTATATCCTCTAGCCTCAAATGTGTTACGAATACCACCATTAGGAAAAGAAGAAGCATCTGGCTCCTGTTGTACCAACAGTTTTCCAGAGAATTTTTCCATCATTCCACCCTTTCCATTATGCTCCACAAAAGCATCATGTTTCTCGGCTGTGCCCTCTGTAAGAGGATGGAACCAATGGGTGTAATGTGTAGCTCCAAGAGTGGTAGCCCATTCTTTCATGCCTTTAGCAACTTCATCTGCAATATCTCTATTCAATGGAGCTGCGTTGTCTATAACATCTCTTAATTTTGCATAGGTTTCACTAGATAGATATTTAAACATCATACTTCTATTGAAAACATACTTCCCAAAATATTCAGAAGGTCTTTCTGTTGGAGAAACAACTTCAATAGCCTTCTTCTTAAATGCATTTTCTACGACTCTAAATCTCAGTTTTGACATAATATCCTCGTTTTTTAAGTTGTGTAAGTCACTTTTATGTTTTTTCTTAACGCGCTACAAATATAACAATAGAAATTGACATAATCACTAAAAGTGAAATATTTTATTTTACTTTTGATTATAAAATACGCCTATAAGTGTTATAATGATTGTAAAATAGGGATAAGGTAATCATGTTGTAATGATTTTTTCGTTATACTTTGCTTAACCATTTAGTTATTCGTTCTATGGCTTTTTTACAATTTTCAGGTGTGTTGAAGGCGGTGAGGCGGAAATATCCCTCTCCACTAGGGCCAAACCCAACACCAGGTGTACCCACCACATTTGCATTACAAAGCATTTGGTCAAAGAATTCCCATGAAGAGATATTGTTTGGTGTTTTAATCCATAGATAGGGTGCATTTTCACCTCCATATACGTTTAGCCCAAATCTTTCGAGCTCCTTTTTCATAAAAGAGGCATTGTTCATGTATAGATTAACCATCTGTTTCACCTGTTCTTTTCCCGCCTTGCTATAGATAGCTGCTGCCCCTCGTTGTGTAATATAAGACACGCCATTAAACTTGGTGGTTTGTCGTCTGTGCCATAATTCGTTGAGCGATACCGGTTTTTCCTCCTCTGTAAAGCCCTTCAGTTCTTTGGGAATAACGGTATATCCACATCTAATGCCCGTAAAGCCTGCTGTTTTAGAGAAACTTCTAAACTCGATGGCACATTGCTTTGCCCCTTCAATCTCATAGATAGAGTGGGGGATATCCTCCTCTTGGATAAAGGCCTCGTAGGCAGCATCAAAGAAAATCAGCGATTGGTTAGTAATAGCATAATCCACCCATTTCTTTAACTCCGCTTTTGTTAGCACCGTTCCTGTTGGATTATTCGGATAGCATAGATAGATGATATCTGTTTTCTGTGTAGGTAGTGTAGGGATAAAGTCGTTCTCAGCTGTGCAGCGGTAATAAGAGATATTGTTCCATTTCTGGTCTATAAGATCGCCCGACCGCCCATTCATCACATTTGAATCGATGTATACCGGATAAATAGGATCTGTTAGTCCCACACTGTTCTTATTACTAAAAAGGTCGCCAATGTTTCCCGTATCACTTTTTGCTCCATCACTGATAAACACTTCCGATGCATCCAGCTCTATGTTGCGTGGGCGATAGTCATTCTCTACAATAGCTTCTCGTAAGAAGGGGTATCCCTGTTCCGGTCCATATCCACGGAATGTGTCTGCTGCTGTCATCTCTTCGACTGCTGCATGCATAGCCTCAATAGAGGCGGGAGATAATGGTTGTGTTACATCTCCTATACCTAGACTGATAATCTCTTTATCAGGATGCAAAGCTTTATATTCTTTTATCTTCGTGGCTATATTTGAGAATAGATAACTCTTAGATAGTTTCAAAAAGTTTTCGTTAATCCGTGTCATGTTGCTGTTGTTTTGTATTTATATCCTTATTGCTCCCTCAAAAACAGTCGTTGCTCCTCCTGTCATGAAAATATGATTGCTCTGTTTGTCCCAATAAATCTCTAGTTCGCCGCCATCCATATGGATAGTAGTGTTGCTCTTGGTTAGTTGATTGATGCAGGCAGCAGCAGCTGTTGCGCAAGCACCTGTACCGCAGGCCATGGTGATGCCCGATCCTCTCTCCCATACCCTCATACGGATATTTCCTGTGGATAAGACCTCTGCAAATTCAACATTCACGCCATCTGGAAACAGTGGATGATGTTCAAAAGCTGCTCCAATAGTGGTGATATCCAGCTCCTCTATAGCGGGTACAAAAAAGACTAAATGTGGATTTCCCATCGAAACGGCAGTGCCCTTTAGTTGGTATCCGCCAGCTTCAATATCGTTTGAAACGAGTTGAAAGGTAGATTGCTCGTTGTTGTTGAACTCAATTAATTCTGGTGTACCCATATCTACCGTAACTTTATCTACCATGTCATTAAGTAGATGTAGTTTTAGTATTTTGATACCCGAGCGTGTCTCAAGTGCAATCTCCTCTTTAGCAGTTAAGCCCTTTTCGTAGACATATTTGGCAATACATCGTGTAGCATTGCCACACATCATTGCTTCTGAACCGTCTGCATTGAAAATTCGCATACTAAAATCGGCTATGGTAGATGGGCCAATTAAAACCAAGCCATCGGCACCAATTCCTGTATGTGGACTGCTCCAACGTGCAGCTAACGCAGAGGGATTATCGAGAGGGTATTTTTTTGTGTTGACGTAGATGTAATCGTTGCCTGCTCCATGCATCTTTGTGAATGGAATTATTTGTGCTATTGCATTCATATAATAATATTACGTATCATTGTGATTATATTTACTGCAAATATGCTACAAATATATAGCATAAAAAAGGTTTTGAGAATAAAAATGAACTATTTATCATCTGTTAATATATAGGACTCTTAGAATGAATTGTTTCACTTTGCGTGCTGTATTTGTTGCTAAACGGTTTATTTTTGCAGTAGAGCACTCCATATCGACCTGTAATTGCAGTTTTTCACCAATTCTAGGCTAATCTTTCTGTAAATAACTTGTAGATGTCGCCTTTTTTTATGAATATTGTATAGTGATAAGAATTAGAAAGAACAGATAAACAGATTAACTATGAAAGGTATCGTACTAGCAGGTGGATCGGGTACACGTTTGTATCCCATCACAAAAGGGGTGAGTAAACAGTTGTTACCCATCTTTGATAAACCCATGATCTATTATCCAATATCTGTTCTAATGTTAGCTGGTATTCGTGAAATATTGATTATCTCTACCCCCTATGACTTACCTAGCTTTAAACGTTTGTTGGGCGATGGTAGCGATTATGGAGTACGATTAGAATATGCAGAACAACCAAGTCCCGATGGCTTAGCACAAGCTTTTATCATAGGGGCCTCTTTTATTGGTAAGGATGCTGTTTGTCTGGTCTTAGGCGATAATATTTTTTACGGACAAGGTTTTACAGGTATGTTAAAACAAGCCGTTGAAAGAGCGGAAGAGATGAATAAGGCAACCGTCTTTGGTTATTGGGTGAGTGACCCAGAACGATATGGAGTAGCCGATTTTGATGAAGAGGGCACCTGTTTAAGTATTGAAGAAAAGCCAGTACATCCCAAGTCTAACTATGCCGTTGTAGGGCTCTATTTCTACCCCAACAGTGTAATTGAGGTGGCCCAGCATATCCAACCATCTACACGTGGAGAGCTAGAGATAACCTCTGTCAACCAATATTACCTAGAGGATAAAACACTTAATGTACAAACCCTAGGACGTGGTTTTGCCTGGTTAGATACCGGTACGCATGACTCCTTGAGCGAAGCCTCTACCTTTATTGAGGTCATCGAAAAACGTCAGGGCTTAAAGATAGCCTGTCTAGAGGCCATAGCCTTTACCCATGGGTGGATATCTGCCGATACCCTACGTCAAATCGCTTTACCAATGTCTAAAAACCAATATGGAACCTATCTGTTAAAGCTCTTAACCGATAAATAACGTTCTATTTATATTGTCTTAAAGTTGAAAAAATGAAGAATATATTAGTTACGGGTGCTAATGGGCAACTAGGAAATGAAATGCGAAGGATAGCCTTAAAAGGAGGGTGTCAGTTTTATTTCACCGATGCAAAGGAACTCGATATAACCGACCAACAAGCCATTATGCGGTATATGCAGCTACATCCTGTAGATGTAGTGGTCAATTGTGCTGCATATACCAACGTCGATAAGGCAGAAGATGAACTAGAAACAGCCGATCTAATCAACCATATCGCAGTAGAGCATTTGGCGGAAGCTTGTCTAGCATTGGATGCTACCCTGTTTCATATCTCAACGGATTATGTTTTTAAAGGAGATTTAAATATACCCTGTGTAGAGGAGCAGCCAACCCATCCGTTGGGTGTTTATGGAGCAACCAAGTTAGCAGGAGAGCAGAGCATTCAGAAAATAGGGTGTAAGCATCTCATCTTTCGTACAGCATGGCTCTATTCCTCCTTTGGCGCTAATTTTGTAAAAACAATGAAGCGACTAACCGCTGAGAATGAATCGCTCCAGGTCGTTTTCGACCAAGTGGGAACACCCACCTATGCTGCCGATTTAGCCGATGTGATTTATGAACTATTAATGGCCGACAACTATAATAACCACCAGGGCATCTATCATTTTAGCAACGAAGGGGTATGTAGTTGGTACGATTTTGCCGTTGAAATAGCTGCTTTATGTGGCAATTCATGTGCTATTGCGCCCTGTCATAGTAACGAGTTTCCAAGTAAGGTAACTAGGCCACCCTTTTCCGTGCTCGATAAAACAAAAATTAAGCAAACCTTTGGCCTTGTTATCCCACATTGGAAAGCCTCTCTGAAAGAATGTATTTTACAACTCCATGAATCCTAAATAAGAAACAACATGAAACATATTATAATTACTGGTGGTGCTGGTTTTATCGGTTCTCACGTGGTTCGTCTCTTTGTAAACAAATATCCAGATTATCATATTATCAATGTAGATAAGTTGACCTATGCTGGCAATTTAGCCAATCTAAAAGATATTGCTAATGCGCCGAATTACACCTTTGTAAAGGGGGATATATGCGATTTAGATTTCTTGCTCTCTCTGTTTGCTACCTATCCCGTAGATGGGGTGATTCATTTAGCTGCCGAGAGTCATGTAGATAGGAGTATAAAAGACCCTTTTACCTTTGCACAAACCAATGTGATGGGTACTCTAGCACTGCTTCAAGCCGCTAAAAATAGCTGGGAGAAACGTGCGGATGGCTATGCCAATAAGCTCTTCTATCACATCTCTACCGATGAGGTATATGGTGCTTTACGCTTTGATGATACCCTGTTTACCGAAACCACCAAATACGATCCACATAGTCCCTATTCCGCTAGTAAAGCTAGTAGCGACCATTTCGTTCGTGCCTTTCATGACACCTATGGTATGCCTGTTTTGGTGACCAACTGTAGTAACAACTATGGCCCTTATCAGTTTCCCGAGAAGCTGATTCCGCTCTTTATTAATAATATCCGTCATGGTAAATCTCTACCGGTCTATGGTAAGGGCGAGAATGTACGCGATTGGCTCTTTGTAGAGGACCATGCCCGTGCTATGGATTTGATTTTCCATCAAGGCAAAGTGGCCGAGACCTATAATATAGGTGGGTTTAATGAGTGGACCAATATTGATTTGATTAAGGTGCTAATTAAAACCGTTGACCGTTT
>Ga0172378_10003034_pt1 | contig 15762 bp, 16 predicted proteins | sample GrowelOW332metaG_FD_119755 | JGI IMG/M metagenome (GOLD analysis project Ga0172378, IMG submission 119755) | Groundwater microbial communities from an aquifer near a municipal landfill in Southern Ontario, Canada - Pumphouse #3_1 metaG | ecosystem: Environmental > Aquatic > Deep subsurface >... | reverse complement strand
TTATATATTATTTTAATTTATTTATCAACTACTTCACATAAATCTTCATCTATGATTTTATAAGATATATCTATACCCTCTATTTTCTTTGATGATAAAAAAACAAAATTTATTTTATTATATTTACAATAGTCAATCAATTGCTTTATGTCATTCCCTATTAAATAATTCTCAATATTCACCATTATAAAAATTCTCTTGCCTATAATATTTACTAATAAATTAATTTGGTCAAGCAAACAATTTAGCAAGTTATTATCTGATATTCTTGGCACTACTTTATACATTTTTAATATATTTATAATGTCAAAATCTACTTCAAAATCAATAGGATAATTTATTTCAAATTTTGCATCTTCCAATATTTTTAACAATTCTACATTAATATCATTAATTTTTTCAAAATAATTGTCTATAATAAGTTTTTCTATTTCTTTATAAATTGCATTAATCACTTTTCTATCATTTTCAATTTTCTTAAAATAGTCAATAAAAATATAGAGATTTTTTTGTATATCAATTTCTTTTTCTTCACTTATGATTAAAAAATTGCTTTCTTCTTTTTCCTCTATTTCTTTTGTTAAATCCAGTAACAATTTTGTAAAAAATGCAGGGCTTTCCACTACTAAATTAAAACAATCACCCTCATTAATTTCTATCGGATTATCCATAATTGCATTTACTATTTTTATCATAATATTATAAGCCTACTATCATTATTTAGTACTTTATCATTAGGACTACCTATTAGATACTCCGAATCTTGATATTGTTTTTCTGTTACTGTTAACATTTGCACCAGTCCTTTATTCGGTTTTGTTACTCTTACTTTATTTTTAATAGAAATAGCTACCGTATTATTAAGAGCCAATTTACCATAAACTGATTCTTGCATCATTATAAAACCATTTTTTATCAAGAATTTGCGGAAATCTCGATAACTCCGCTTATCTTCTAATGTTATTGTTGGCAAATCAAAAAATACTAATATTCTCATAAATCTATAATTCATAATACTTTATTATTTCAGTATCTCCCTCTTCTATTGCACTAAGCACACTCTGTGTATAAATCCCAATCCCGTTTGTTAGTACTGTAGTTATGTTGTTAATTTTAATTTCTAAATTTAATATGTTTACCATTTTTTGTTTTTCACTTGTTCCAAAACCTTCAAAATTTTGTGCATAAACATATTTGTCTACTAAAATTCTATAAGGTTCCATAATATCGCAAGCTAAATTGTGTACATTAAACTCATTTTTATGACAAATCCCCAGCTGTGTTATATACCCACAAGATACAATTTCTCTCGCAAATGAACTTAGCAAAATAGCATACCCATAATTTAATGCACTATTTATATCGCTACTTACTCTTCTCGTAAATTCTTTACCCCACATAGCATTAAAATATACTTTAGCAGAATGCCCTTCTCTATTTGTCTCATCATTAAATTCAATTTGTTCTAAATAATTCGAAAGAATATTATGTTCTTCTTTTTCTAACTTTATTAGCAATTCTTTTTGATACCAAATTTTGTGCCATATAATATCCGTCCAAATAAGTTTTTTATTTTGTTCATTCCACGCTATTTGTTTTGGTATATTTTTAGAAGAATGAAAATTGCCACTGTAACAACTCAAATATGAAATAGGTAAACATTTTTCATCACAAAATATGGTTTGTATTTTGCGTTTGCTTAATTCTGCTATCAAACTTACTGTTATTGCTACCGCAGTAGATTGTATAATAAGCGTGTCTATTTCGGAGAGGTGAATAAATTTCTCAACCTCTCCTCTATATACTAAATAATTTAGCCGTAATTCTAATTTTGCTCGGCTATTTACGACCACAGTACGAAAGCCCATTTGTTAAAATTCCTTTTTGTTGCAATGCAATCCTGTAATTGAATAATTTATAAGTGTTATTTTTTCATCTGGTGATATGTTCATATTATGTCTAATTTTCCCTGCATTTTTAAAACCACCAAGCAGAGTTAAATCAGCTAAACCTGCATCACACTTAAATAGTTTTAATACCTGTAAAAGAAAATTTATTTGATCTACTAAATTTAAATTTACAAAGCTTTCCTTTTTTTCAATTAACATATTCATTGAAGTCTTGAATTCCGACCTTTTATAAGCTTTTATTCCTAACTTTTTAGTAAATTGTTCATATAATTTTAAGTTATCATCTTTACTAATTGTTTTAATAGGCTTATTTTGATTATCTCTATTAATAACAATTATGTCTGTATTTTGATTTCTTTCTTGATTTTCTTTTTCTTTATTTTTATTTTTATTTTCCTTTTGTTTATTGTTAAATTTAATTATTCTTCCTAAATATTCTTCCATTTCCCTGTCAAGCAATAATTCCTCGGCATTCGTTAATGAAAAATTATTATCAGTTACTCCCGTGATATAGGATTTAACACCATTAATTTCTATCAAGGATTTTATTTTTATTTCTTCTTTAATTATTGTGATATTCTTTTTGCCTTTACTCTCAAAATATTTTTTCAAGTCCTCTTGATTTTTTATCTTTATTGCTACAAAAATAGGAATTGGCTCTATACATTTTATAATTTTAGTGCCCTTTTGATATTCTATCATCGAAAAATATGCGGTGCAAATACCACCATAGCCACCATATTTATTAGTATCACTAAGTACTCCGTTATTATTTAGTGGTACAAGTTTGTCTCCACCTTTTGACTTTATGTTAAGGGCAAACATTGTTCCTTTTCCTTGATAGGATTGTCTTGTAATTAATGGAGTATTTTTCAAAATATAATTTTTTACTAATTTTACTGTAGTGTTGGGTTGCCACACAATTTGTCCATTCGCACCTTTTATTTCATAATTATAAAGATTTTTCAAATTAACTTCGTGATTGGGTTGTTTATACCAATTTGCATTATGGTTATATTTTACATTATAGATATTTCCAACGACAATATTTAGATATGCATCTTTTGCGTGATGCAAATTATTTACATCTCTTACCTTAATAATATCATTCTCTTTTCTAAAATCGCTTATATTGCCTGCTTTAGAATATACGATTTCGGTATTTCCATAACAATTTTTTAGAATTTTAGTAACGGATAAAGTGGCTTGTCTTGTAGTTACTAATTGCCTATTTACAAACCCAAGTAACTCCTCTTGAGTAATTGGTTCTGTCCTTGTTAATTTTTCATATTTCTTGCTAGTTATTAATTTCTTATCTAATAATAATTTCCAATTTGCCTTTTGCTTAGCTTGTATACTTTCACTTAACGGATAAATATCTTTTTTTATTTGATTAGCACTTTTCTTAACTAATACTTTATTTTCTAAACTATCATCTTTCACAAGTGCTCTTGGCAAAATATGGTCTATATCATAACTATCCGTAAATAAATTGCTTAAATCAATTTTTTCTCCTGTATAAGCGCATCTTCCCATTTGTGCATAATAAAAGTAAAGTCTATCACTTCGCATTTTTTGGTCATTTTCATCGTTTAATGCTTCAATTAAATTTTTGTTGTCTTCGTCATTTTTTATATTATTTAATTTTTCCAAAAGTGTTTCTTTCCTACTTATTGTTCTTTTGTTTTTATTTTTCTTAATTTCCGCTGCAGAGTCTCTCGCCATTTCTACGAATATTTTCTTAGGTGGACAATCCATAATTTTCACTATTTCTTTAATAATTTGCATTGTTTGCCAAATAGAACGCTTAACAGAAGGAGAACAATACAATTCTTCCACCTTTTTATAATCAAACTCTTCCCCATTGTCATTTTTATTATAAGCATTTAATACTTCTTGAGCATTATATTTTGGGTCATACAAAATTTCATTAAGATTTAAGTTTGTATTCTTTAAAATATCAATAATCGTATTTATTTCACCATTTATATCAGTTAATTCTAATAACAAAAATTCTTTACTAAAATTGCCCCAACCTGAAAAATGTATTTTATCTAAACATTTTTGTTCATCTAAATCTAGCACATTCGGATATTTTTTTAATATCGTATCTCTTAACATATTGCTATCATTGTCAAAAATTGTAGCATAATTTATTATATCTTCCATTAACTCATTATTCGTATCTACCTTGTCATTAAAATAATTTTTCAATGTAATATAGCTACTTAAAGAACCAGAAATTTCTTTTACCTCTATATCTATACCGCCTATTTCTAATTCACTAGCTTTACTTTTATCAAATGCACCATTTTTTAATAACTCTTTTTTCAATGAATTTATACTTATTTTCTTTTGTTTTTTGTATAGTCCTTCCACTATTTTTTCTTTTAAATCTACTTTTATAAACTCACCATTAACAGTTATTTTATTTAATGTATTATAAGCTAAATATTTAGAGTAAAGAAGCGAATTTTTAGCTAAAACATCTTTTCCTGCTAAATAAGTACATTTATTTGTCATATTCCTAATAAAATTTTCGGCACTTTTATCTTTATCTATTAAATCATCAAAATTCCACGGAGTTACTTTGCCCTTTTGTTTTCTTACCACCCAAGCAAATCCACTTTTATCTTGCTCTGTGCGTAAATGCGTATTATTAAGCGGTCCTACATAGTAAGGTATTCTAAATTTTAATAATTTTATAATTTTTTCTCTCGTTGAATAATTATCATCATCTTTTTCATCTAAAAAAGGATAATATTTACTTGCATTTTGCAATATTTTCTTTAATTCTATTTCGTGTAGTTGATAGGGGATAACACCATTATCAGGAGCTAGTTGTTTCGGCAAAAAATCACCTATTGCTATTTGTTTAAGTATTTCAACTATTATTTCATAACCTTTATCCTTAATTAGCAATAATTTATCACTATCTAAAACAAAATCTTTACCATTTTTAAGGCTATTATCCAATTCTTTAAAATCATTAATTTCCATAATGCTTTCTAAATAAGTATTAAGAACTTTTTTTACATATTTATAAAAATCTTCTTTAGAACATTTTTTTTCGATAAGTCCATTTTGCTTATTTTTGTTACGCAAATGACCTGTATATTTACAATAATTATTAATCCCTTTATCTGCTACATTAAACATATTATCATATTCCGTGCTTATATAATCACGCATAACATTTTTTAATTTTTTTAAATCTGTTTTGTGATTATCATAAATTTCTATCATAGCATCCGATATATAATTTTTACCAGCACAAAATCTTTTTAATCTGCCCCAATCATAAACTGCTTTTAATAATTCAATAATCCTAAAATCTTCACCCAAACTTTCCAATAGTTTATCTTTTATTTCTTCTTCATATTTATTTTCACTAAACTTGAAATTAGTTACTCCTTCGACTTCAATTTCATCATCGAATAATTTAGATAAATTACAGCTTCCGCCTACAATAGCACTTATAATTTCTTTTGCTATTGGAGAATTTGCTTTCAGAAACTTTATAAGGTCAGCTTTCTTTTGTGTTAATGTACCTTTTTTACTTTCTAACACAGCTTGTAAATTATAAATATCCCCAAAATTAATTTCATTGTCGTGTTCTCTTTCTATTAGCCAATTTTGGATTTCTTGCAAAGTAATATTTATTTTTATTCCTTGCTCAAAATTTTGACCTTCATATAAAAAATTACCTCTATATTTAATAATGTTATGCACTGCCAAATATACAAGTCTTATATCCATTTTTTCATCTTTTTCTATTAGTGCTTTTCGTAAATGATATATAGTAGGATAATTTTTATAATATTCCTTGTCATTATAATTCTCATCATTAAATAAAGAATTTTTGCTATCAATCGCTTTAATAATTTTATTATCAATTTCTTCATTATTAATTTCAATTATACCTTTTTCTTTGTCTTGATAATAAAAATTGCTGATTTTTAGTCTCTGAAAAAATGCAAAATCTTTTTTTGCTATTTCTTCAGAAAATAGCTCTTGCAAAAGCTCAATTCTTAATTTTCTCCTATCAATTCTTCTTCTGGTCGCTCTAAAAGTGCGACGTTCTTCTGCTACTTGAGCCTCTTCGAAAAGCCTCGAACCCCACATATCACGATTCCTAAATTGCAATATGTTATAATCCAAATCTGTAACCGCCCAACCAACTGATGATGACCCCATATCTAACCCGATATAATAATCTTTTGAAATTTTTCCCATAATTTATTGACATCTCCTTTTTTTAATGTTATAATTTAATTGTTAAAGTTACCACTTTAATTTACACTACTAGTTCAAATAAAAATTAATTCAAATCGCCTTTATTGGCCTACCTCTCGGAGGTACTAGTCGCTTACAAGCGACTTTTTTATTATAACACGCACCCATTTGCATTACAATACCCTTTATTCTTTTATTGTTTTTATATCTTTCATTATATCTTTTCTGATGTCCCAAATTAAGTACATTGCGTATGCTATTATTAAATTATCAAAACGGAAGTGAGGTAATTATATTATGCAAATATTTTTAGGTGTTATGTTTAGTTTATTGTTAGTTGTAGTTATTTCAATTGGGTTTTTAATTCAAAATAAATTGGAAAAAGTTTTTTGTAAAAAATAATGTTGGTTGTTTACTTTTTTTGTTCTCCTTGTTTATATAAATAGGGGCATAAACCTTATATTGTGGTTTATGCCCCTATTTTATTTATTAAAATTCATATTTTGTTTTCTATACGTAAATTAATATTAGTCCTAAGAAAATTCCTGCCATAATTGCTATTGATGGTACTTTGCTACGACACATTAGTATAGCTTCTGGAAGTAATTCGCCGAACACTACATATAGCATAGCACCTGATGCAAAGGCTAAAGATAAGGATAAAGCCAAAGGCCCCATTCCGCCGAGATAATAACCCAAAATTGCACCTAAAATAGTTGGAGAACCACTTAGTGCAGTAACACATATTGCTTGCCATTTTTTCATACCACCTGAAATTAATGGAACGCTAACCGCCATTCCTTCAGGGATATTGTGAACCGCTAAAATTAATGCGATAATAAAACCGCTACCGGCAAAAATTGTACCACTATCGTTTGCATAGGATGCACCGATTACCATACCTTCGGGAAGGTTGTGAAGGGCAATAGCTAATGCCATTACTATTCCGGCAACAAATAATCCTGAATGTTTACTTTGATGTGCGGCTAAATGGTCACTGTGGATTAATTCATCAAGGTTATCTGCTGTTTTGGGATGGTCTCTACCAATATGCTTTACTTCTTTATTGGTACTTTTATCTATGAATATATTTAACAAATAAATAAGCATAAATCCTGCTATGACGCCTGCTATAACTATAAAAATATTCACTTTATATCCATCTGATGGATTTATCGCATCTACAAGTAAGTCAAAACATACTATACTTAGCATTACTCCGCCAGCAAAACTTAAAAGTAGACTTACTGTTTTACTCGAATTTTTATTAAATATTGCACCAATTGCACCGCCAAGTCCTGTTCCTATAACACCTGCAAATGTGGTAATAACTACCACCCATCCTAAAATTGTCATATACTTCCTTTATTGTCTTTATTGTTTTTCTTTTTTATTTTTATATTTCATATAAAGTACTATTGACACAATTACCATATTAATAAACGCACCAACGACCGGAATTATCCAATATGGATGCCAAGACACCATTTTCAAAATTCCTAACATTACGTATTCTAGTGCGGTAGCTGTTTGTATAAATACAATCAAATCTATTAATCTAGTTTTTGAATTTATACCATAAGCTATTGCTGTATCAACTCCCGATATCATAATTGTCATAATAATGAATAAAACAAATGATTTTGGTGTGTCCGTAAGCATAATAAAACATAAAAATACTAATGTGAATATCAAGGCTATATCAACAGCAGCAAATATTCTTATAGGTATCCATTGTTGCTTTTTTACAAAGCTTATACTTATAAATATAGTAGCTGTAATTATTGTAGCAAATACACCGCCTACCAAGATAAGCCAAGTTTTGTCCCACGATTTTGTAACTGCACTTACAATTATATAAGCAAGTATAGTACTTAATATAACGACAAGACCAATTATAAAACTTATCCCTATTTTTTTTATTTTTTTAATATTTTCTTCTTTTCTTTCTTCCATTTCGGTATATTTTTCTAAAATATCACCTAGTTTTTCTATACTTGTAGTATATATTAATTCACTATTATCCATACCTTTGATTTTACATTCTTGAGCATAATCAACAAGTGTATCAAGCATCTTTTGTCTATATTTCTCTTGGCGTTCCCCTTCGCCTATACTTTTTAATGTAACTTTAATATAATCTTCAAACCTTTCCTTCATAATTAAGCCTCCGTTTGTCAATTTCTTTATTAATATAATTAATATATTACATACAATAATTTCAAAAGTCAAGTTCAATTCTATATAAAAAGGTAATATCGCTATTGCTTTATAGCAATCGCTATTGCTTTATAGCAATTCTTATGTTATTATTATAAAACCAATATATGTAAGGAGAAGATATAATGAATTACAAAGAAAGTAAAACACCTACAAATTTAGTAAAAATCGAAATGACCACCGGTGATGAAATTATAATTATGTTAGACGAAATAAACGCACCAATTACTGTAAATAATTTTAAGAAATTGGTTTCGCAAAGTTTTTATAACAGATTAATTTTTCATAGAGTAATTAATGGTTTTATGATACAAGGTGGCGACCCTACAGGCACTGGAACGGGTGGTTCTCCCAATACAATCAAAGGCGAATTTGATTCAAACGGTGTACCTAACAAGCTTAGCCACACAAGAGGTGTAATAAGTATGGCAAGGTCACAAGCACCAAACTCAGCTAGTAGTCAATTTTTTATATGTCATAAAGATTCCTGCTTTTTAGACGGATTGTATGCAAGTTTTGGTAATGTTATTAGTGGTTTAGATATAGTAGACAAAATAGCTGCTACTCCTACACACCCTAATGATAAACCTAAAACAGAACAAATAATAAAAACTATAAGTTTTCTTATTGAAGAAAAATAAAACATCAAATAAATTAAAAAAAAAGAAGTAGTTTTTACTACTTCTTTTTTTAATATATAAACAAAACTATTTATTTATTTTGAATATACTCTTATCAAAAAACTTTGGTTAGCACAAAAATTATCAATCTTTTTTAATTTATCTAAATCTGCCTCTTTCGTGTGATAATAATAAGGCGTCATTTTAATTAATGACAACATATCCTCACTATCACCGATAAAATTATCCTTAACCTCAAAGGTATCTAATAATTTTAGATTGTCTAAAGCTTCTTTATCAAGTTCATTTTCTCTCGCAACATCATAAACATACTGCTTTAGATTATAAAGATGATCCAAATTCGGCACTACACGCACAAAAATTCCGCCACTTTTCAAGACTCTATTTACCTCTTCAACAAAAACCGGTGCAAACGCACAAATTATTACATCAACACTTTTATGGGGTATCGGTATGTTATTGCTAGTCGCTACTGCAAAATGCACATTTTTATAATTTTTTGCCGCACTTTCTATTGCAAATTTACTAATATCCGCACCAATAACAATCGCTTTTTCGTTTGCCTCTTTTATTCTATTTGGGATATAACCTATTCCACAGCCTGCATCTAAAATAATTTCCGAAGCCTTAGGAATTATTTCTACTATTTTATCAGCTAGTTTTTTATAATAGCCTTTATTCATAACTCTATTTCTAGCTACTATCATATCTTTATTATCACCAGGTGATAAACTATTTTTTTGATTAACTAGCAAAAGGTTAATATAGCCAGATTTTGCTATATCATAACAATGGTTGTTCGGACAAACCCAACTTTTACCAATTAAATTTAATTTTTCTCCACATTTTGGACATAAAAACGGTGTATAACTTTTCATAAAATTATTATATCATTTAAATTTATAAATAACAATCTTTTATGAATCTATAAATATAGGCAAATTGGGAAATACAAAACTAAAAACTCCGAACAAAACAACCATAATTACCAAAATGATTACCATAAATATAGTACATAATTTGGTTACATTTTTTACATTGCTATAAATATGATATCCGATAGCTTGAGCAACTAATAAACTGACCGTTTGAATTGCAATGTGAATGGCGAGCATTTCGGGACAGCCAAATCCATCAAATATAGCATAATAGAACATAACAACAAGCATAGGAGCTACCAAACTACTTACCGTTGCCCCCGCGAGCCAATTGCGACAGTTTATATTGCATTTCCTATCGAAAATAATACCTGCTACTATCCACCATATCAAAATTGGGTAAAAAACTATTTTTAGATGTTCCCAAACCGATTCACTAACAGGCACCCATAGTCCAATAAAATTTATCGGTATCCATTCGTAAACAGAATGTTGCAAAACACCCAATAATAATATTATTATTGGTGAAATTATAAAAATATGTTTAAGTTTTTTATTCATAATAACAAATTATATGCTAAAATTTTCCATAAATTCATTTATAAATGACTTTATTTGTTATTTTTTGTTACAAACCGTAACGCCATAAATGGTTCTCCCTAATTGTAAAAACCTGCTTTCGTGTTCAGTTTTTATAATCGAATCTAAGTTATTATCTACTTTTTCAATATCAAAAAATTTACTTTTTTCAAACTGTGCTACAGAATAATCAAAAAATTCTTTATTATCGGTTCTTTGGCAAAGCTGACCACCTTTTATAAGTAAAAATGAATATAATTCCAAAAATCTAGGGTATGTAAGTCGTTGCCTTTCATTACGACTATTCGGAAGTGGATTAGAAAAATTTAGATATATTTTTGATATTTGACTTTCATTTATATATCTTGGCATATTTTCACATCTTGTATTTAGATATCTTATATTCTCTAAATTATTTGCTTTTGATAGCTCTACCGCTCCAATAATTACATTTGTTAGGCGTTCTACCGCAATAAAATTAATATTAGGGTTTAATTTTGCCAAATCGTTTATAAACCCACCTTTGCCACAACCTATTTCTAAATGAATAGGGTTATTATTACCAAAAATTTCTACCCAATTTATGTTTGTGATTTCAATAGATGCTTTTCTTGTGTCAAGAGGCTCATCAATATCGTTGCAAAAATAGTTTTTGCATTCAATTAGCCTCTGATCAAGATTATTTTTTCTTCGCATTCTCATATAACAGCCTCTTTTTTTGATTTATTATACTATTATATACTAAAACCTATAAATTTACAAAAAATTTAGCTATCTACTTTATTTTTTTCTTTTAGATATTTGGATGTGCAAATTTTATTAAGCATACTAGGAGACACCATTTTCGTTGTCCTTAAATATAATTTATTTTTTGCTCCAACTGTCTCTATAATTGGAGGTTTTGTCATATTGGATATTCTGAATATATCATTAGCCACTTTTTTAGCACTATCACCGCTTTGCTCAATATCTGCCAAATTATTAACTGCATTTTGCATATCAATTGCATACTCGTCCATTTCTTTAATTGGATAAATTTTTCGTTTGAAAGTAAAATCCGTTTGCGTGCCACCAGGCAAAAGTGAAGTAATACTAATATCTTTATTTATTAATTCACCTTGCATTGCCATAACTAGCATATTAAGAGCGGCTTTACTAGCAGAATAATAAGCATCGTAAAAAATAGGAACAACTCCGCCTAAAGAACTAACCAAAATAATATGTGCTAACGGGTTTAGGTATTCAATACTTGATTTTATCGACTCAATCGCACCAAAAAAATTAACATCGAATAAATAATGATAATCTTCAGTACTTACTTTTTCTACAGGGGAAGCCATACTAAAACCCGCTGAATATACTAAAGTATCAATATCGCCAATTTGCTCTGCAATTTGCACAAAAAGCTCGGGAATTTCTTTAATTTTTGAAATATCAAAATTGATATTAACAACTTCTTCAATTGGGCTATTTGTTCTACTTACATTAACAACTTTATCTTTGTTATCCAAAAACAATTTACTTGCTGCTAGCCCTATGCCACTACTTCCACCAATAATTACAATATTTTTATTCATAATAAAATTAGTATTATTAAAAAATTATAATATATTCTTGATTTCCAATAAATTATTTACTTTATAATTAAAATTTGTTTCCTTAGGAAATTCACTAATTTGTTTTTTATTGAATAAACAGGTTTTTATCCCTACATTATTGCCACCTTGAATATCGGAATTAATAGAATCTCCAATTATTATATAATCTTCTTTATCAAAACTTCCTATTTTTTCAAAACAATAATTAAAAAATTCTTTGAAAGGTTTTTGGAATCCAACTTCTTCGCTTAAAAAAATTCCGCTAAAATATTTATTCCAACCCGTTTTCTCGATGCGGTTGTATTGTGTAAACGCTACTCCGTTACTAACTATATAAACTTGATATTTATCACTTAAATATCTTAAAATTTCATCCGCACCATCAATTTTTATAAGAGATTTGCTTACTCCGTTGCGAAATATTTGTTCTACATCAACATTATTGTTTATTTTAACACCTATTTTTTCAAAAAATACCTTAAATCGGTTTTGCCTAATATATTCAACTGTTATTTTGCCCTCTTCGTGTGCGTTCCAAAAATCATCATTTACTTCCAAAAATTTAGCGTGCATTTCTTTGTTATAAATAAAGCCGTTGTCTTCAAAGACACTTTTTAGTATCTCACTTGATGCTTTATCAAAATCCAGCAAAGTATTATCAAAATCTATTAATATGTATTTAATCATAGCAAAATACTATCACTAAATATAGCCTTGTGTCAAACTTTACTTTCATAATTTATGCAATACAAGTAAATTAACATCATTTTGATATATAAACTCCTATATTTTCACTACCGCTAATATTATTTACGTTCCTAGCATTAAAATAAAGATAAAATTTATCTTCGTTCCGCACTAAGTCACACGCATAAACATACTGTGCCATCCAATTATTATCACCGCATTTTTGAGGGCTTAAAAAGTTCTTTACATAAGTAAACTCTAATCCATCATTTGATTTTAATAAAATTATTGCTGAATGACTTTTGTTATCTTCTCCTTTATAAATGCCGTTTTGTAAACCAATATAGCAATCCTTTAATTTATAAATTTTGATACACCCACTACATAAGTTTAGGTATTTGCTATCTTTATCCGGCTTTATAATAGGCTCGCTTGCCGAAACAAAACCACCCGTTAAGTTGTCACTTTCCGCATAACTTATATATGTCGGCTCACAAAAATGGCAATCTTCAATGTAGGTAAGTCCACTAGAATAGTACAATCTGTTTTTACCATTTATATTAATCAGAAATGGATTAGATATAGCTACGCCTAATTTACTCCTATGATAATCTTTATTATTAGCAATTATTTTTTTTGGTTTTGTCCAACTGATTAAATCCTGACTGGTGGTAAGACAAATTTCTGAAAACCATTTTGCCCCCAAAAGCGTTAGCCCTTTTTTTAATAATCTATCCGTCCTCTCATAATATAAATAATATAGTCCATCAATATATTTTATATTCGGTCGCATTGCCCGACTAACAACCATTGTCGGTTTGCCCCAATTTATACCGTCATCGCTTTGTAATTGGTAAACACCTATCCAAGTATGACAAAATAAATGCCATTTATTATCGTGACTGTTTTTCGGTGCAAGCACACTAGGGTCTGCAGCTACTGAGCTTAATCCAAAATGTTTTATTATCGGATTTCCCTCATATAATCCAAAATTTAATTTGTTAAAATCTTCAAAAGTTATATTTTGCATAAGCTTATTTTCTCCTAAATTTATTATGATATAATTCTAACACATACATATATACTTAGCAATAGCATTAATAATTTACTCTAATAACTTGCGTTTATACGGCTATTTATAGTATCATATATTTATACAAACTAAAGGAAAATTATGAAATCAAAAAGAAAATCTACTCACTTAAGTAAAAATAAAATAATACTAATTGTAACGATTGCGGTACTTGTTGTTGCTATTATGGTAACCTTAACTCTATCAAATCAAATAAATTCTTTATTTGGAGTTAATGTAGAGTCTCCTGCCACAACTACCACAACCAATAATACTTCTGAATTTATAGATGGTTATGTAAATAAATTACCTAGCGAATTTGATGTGAATTCTTTATTAGAAGTGCATTTTGTCAATATAGGACAAGGTGATGCAATAGTTATTAATTGTCCTGATGACAAGACTATTCTTATTGATGCGGGTTCAGTTACAACAGGAATAAGCGAAATTGAAACAAACTATATGAATTATTTAGATATAATAACCGATGATAAAATAATTGATTATTTGATAGTTACTCATCCACATACTGACCATTATAATATGCTTGATAAAGTTTTAGAAAATTACGATGTTAAAGAAATTTATTATAATGAAAATGAAGAAGAAAAAGTAGGTTATGGCAATTTTATTGAAGAGAGTAAAGAAGAACCTTCCATCGTTATTCACGAAGTTGACCACGAAAGCTTGTTTGCTACAATAACGGGTACTAATTATACATTAGATATTTACGCTTGCGGTGACAATGCATTCACGAATGCTGATGAACCTAATTGCATGAGTATAATTTGTTTACTTACTTATGCAAATCGCCAAATTCTTTTTACAGGCGATGCCGAAACTACTACCGAAGAATGGTTTATGCAAAAATATGGTAATGACGAAGATATCGATATTGACATATTAAAAGTAGGACATCACGGTTCTGATTCTTCTACTAGTAGCGAATTTTTGGACTATCTAGAACCTGAATATGCCATAATAAGCTGTGATGATGGCACAAAATACGGTCACCCGCATCAAGTTACTATGGATAAACTAAATGCTTATGGAATAGTAACATATCGCACAAATATTCACGGCAATATTTTATTATTTCTTGATGGTGATGGCGATTTTGGATTTTTAACTCAAAATCCTGAAGATACACAAAATAATTCTAAAAATATTGACGCAAAACAAATAAAGATTACCGCATAAATATAAATATGAAAAAAACAAAAGCCTACTTTTAGTAAAAAAGTAGGCTTTTTTATTAGAAATTACTTATTATTTCTTTTAATACTAACAAGTCTTGCCAAGCTAATTTCTTTTTTGATGGGTCTCTAAGTAAATAGCTAGGGTGGAAAGTCGGTAAAAATATAGTTCCTTTTATATCTATAGGCTTTCCGTGCTGTTTTGTTATCGCAAAATCCTTATTAATCATTGCTTTACAAGCCACACTACCAAGCAAAACCACCACTTTAGGCTTCATGATTTTGAATTGCCACCTAAGATATTCTATACAAGCTTCTTGCTCTATAGGAAGAGGATTTCTATTTTGTGGCGGATGACATTTAAGAATATTTGTAATATACACTTTATTCCTATCAAGATCAATACTTCCTAACATTTTATCGAGCAATTGCCCCGCTGGACCTACAAATACTTTGCCCGTTTCATCCTCAGTTTTTCCAGGTGCTTCGCCGACTATCATTATATTACTACTTATATTCCCATCGGAAATGACATAATTTTTTTTGGTTTTGCAAAGCTGACACCTATCACAACTTTTTATTATTTCTTCTAAATTATCTATTGTATACACTTTTTTGCGTATTTCCCCTTTGTTTTCTTATCTTTATACTAACCTTTTCTGAAAACAAAGTCAACAAAATCCGATTCTTAATTTAATATCCAAGTAGCCATATTAAGAATAGTAGCAAGACTTAGCCATATAGG
>Ga0172378_10003033_pt1 | contig 15765 bp, 10 predicted proteins | sample GrowelOW332metaG_FD_119755 | JGI IMG/M metagenome (GOLD analysis project Ga0172378, IMG submission 119755) | Groundwater microbial communities from an aquifer near a municipal landfill in Southern Ontario, Canada - Pumphouse #3_1 metaG | ecosystem: Environmental > Aquatic > Deep subsurface >... | reverse complement strand
GTCAATGTCCACATCGCCCAAATTCGAGTTGAACCTGACGCAGATTGCTGAATAACTCGAAACGTACTCCGCTTCGATTGGAATCGACAACGATTTTGGATGCGGAGTTTCCGCTTTCGTTGTAGTAATAGGAATCTCAACTTTACCTCCTTTGGTCGGGTCACTTCGTAAAGTGGCACTTAGTAAGATTGCAGAGCAAATCATAATCAGAACAAAAAATAATCTTTTCATCTTAAATTGTTTTTCGGTAAATCTATGAGAAACAACTCAGAACGGCAAAATAAACCGACTATCGCAAAGCCTCGTAACTAATTGATAATCAAAAGACGATAGATTGTAAATCTATCATTGGCCTCTCAGCAGCGTGAAATGGGGATTATTTTACCTTCGTGATAGATTATTTTTACTTTGAAAACAAGCCGGCAAAGTCACGTCACTCCCAATAATGATCTTAGCGATTTTGTTCTTTAGACGGTGCACCCGATTGTACAAAAAAGGTTTGTCAACTGACAGCAAGATACTTATCGATGAATATGGCATCCCGGAAAGCAAAAGTACCAACAGGCGTTTCTTATTATGGTCGAGTGTATTATTACGTGAATTGAGCAGATCAAACAATCCGCGATTGCCTTCGTAAACACTCTTTGACAATGAGTCATAGAATGATTCATCATTTTTCAGCTTGTCAGTAATCTTGCCGAACTCCTTTAAGAAAGCCCCTGCTTTGTCTTCTTCATTTCTGTAATATGATGCAAATAATGTGTCGAAAGTCTCAAACCACTTCGACATCACCTTAGAGCCAAGGTACCTTGATACGGAATTTTCAGAATCTTTCTTGACAAGGATTTCTCTCAACTCTTTTACAAGCTTGTCATAATCTGCAATCTTTTCGATATTTTGCGCCTCTGTCTCTTTGATCTTACTGCGAAACAGACTGATGCTCAAATACAAAGCAAATAATAGCAGAAGCGCAATTATTACTGCCATAACAGACACCGTTCTACTGTTTCGGAGCCTTGCTTGCTCGGATTCCATTCTCTTGACATAATAAGCATTTTGAGCCTTCATCACTGACTCGCCCAGTGTCTTTATAGTAACCGAGTCCACATAAGACAAAAGGACTTGCAACAATGCTAATGACTTCCTTGGATTATTCTCAGACAGGCTTATCTTATACTCGTTGGTATTGACATACATGATGTCAGACATTCCTGATGCCTGAGCCATAGCTAATTTTGAATAATAATCAGTCAAGTGACGTTCTCCCTTCACACAATAGGCTAATGCTAAATCTGAATTGTTCTTACTGTTCAAAATGCTTCCGAATCTGACCGCCCTTTCGAACCTACATATCGCGCTATCTGCCTCTTGAGGTTCAGTGTTTAGAAACACCGAAGCAGACTGTCTTTGCACTTCTGCCATCTCGGAAGTGTCTTTATCATCCTTTGCTATTTCAAATGCTTGATCATACGTATGAATCGCCTCTTCGTAATTACGTGCATTGGAATAGATTTCCGCCTTTTGTACAAGAGCGTAAAACGAATGTGGCTTTCTTCCTGACATAGTAAAACTGTCAATCGCTTTGCTTATATACATCAAGGCTTCCTGAGGATTGTAGGTCGCGGTAAAGATGTCCGCAAGCCCCCTGTATGCCATTCCGCCGTAGAAATAGTCACCAATCTTTTCGGCAGACTTGGCCGCTTTCAGTAAGTTTAGCGCCGCCTCTTCGTACTCTTCCTTATCTTTCCACTGATCGGCACAATAATAAGAAGACAGCATTCTATACTTCTCAGAGCCATTTTTCTCATAATAGCTTTCTGCCATCCTGCTTTTTTCAAGATAGCTACCGTCATCCACGCCGTTCTTGTCCAACGCCATCGCCATCAGCAGCGAGTATCTCGCCTTGTCGGACTTGTCTCTCAGTTTGGCCGTGTCTATGGTTTCCAATGCAATAAGAGCGCTATCGGGGTGCTCTTGAATACTGTTCTCAACTTTGTCCAGTACGGCTTTCGTCTCGGAATTCCCGCCGCAAGACACAAAAAGAGATAGAAGGATAAAGGCTATGATGATGTTATTAGTGTGCATAATGAAATAGGTCCTTAACTTTGAGTTTCGACTTCAAAGTTAACGAATTATCACGTTCCTGCAACATCACTTCCTTGAATTAAAGCTATAGGGCGTACCTGAGAATGGCATCCTCTTTTGTCGTTAGGTCTACGGACTTGACGTAAAGCTCACGGTCATCAGATGTGACGATGAAAGACACAAAAGGCTTGTCAGTCCGATATTTTTTGATTAGACGCCCTTCCTAATCATATACCTCAAGCTCATCATTATACAATATGGGATAGCCTTTGTAGCCTGCCTTTTCCTCTCTGCTCTTTCTCCTTTTTAAAGCACTTATCTGAACACTGTCACCTTTTTGCACACAGCTCATCAAAAAGTCACGCGCCATTGAAAGTTAGAATGCACAGGAGGCCGATTTGATGTCAAAGGGTCGGAGGAAATTATGTGCAAGAAACCTACAGTGCGTGGACAACCTTGTTTGCGAAGTAACTCTCAGCATGCAAGAGACGATAGCGAAATGAAGAGGCGGAATGAGTCTACCGACAAGGGGCAGGAGTCCGACAAGAGGCTAAAAATCAGTCATTGAGATTAAAATGCAGATAGGCCTGATTAGACATCTCGCTGACACCGGGCATCAACGAGACCGTCAACAGCGCGGAACCATCAAAAGAGGCTTTTTCAGAAACCGTAGACTGCGCCGAGAGACAGAGTGTTTCTTGACAGTTTGTGCTCAGAGCGGACAAGGCCGTAACTGCAACTCAGAAGCAATGAGCTGCCGTTGCGAAAAATGTGTTCCCAAGCAGCACGCGTGCCAAAACTGAAGTAGTTACTGAACAGATAAGTCGCGTCAGGATAGACAAGGCCTTCTGCGATAACGTGATCATCAGGCTCCCTTTCGGTCAGACTCATACCCGTGTCCCACGTCCGATGGATTCCGCCAAGGAGTTTGAGCTGCAAGTCGTTGTCAACATTCAGAGTCACGTTCCGCATTACGGACAGTCGCGCCTCGAAACTATCGTAACTGATGTTGGACTTCATCACAGGATAAGCGTCGCTGTAATCCGTGTAGTCCCCCTCTATGGCGGCATCCCAGACCACCTTACCCGTCTCAAGATCCTTAAACAGAAAATTGTAACTGACATCGACGGACGAAACGCTGACTTCGGAACGCCGGGGAGCCTCGGAATCAGTCACCCACGCATTGACATCTGACGAAGAATTGAAAACCTGGATAATCTCCCTGCCTGAACGGGCGGTCTTGTCATAACCTGCCTTTAAAAGATGCGTGGCGGCTTCGGATATGACACTAATCTCCATCCCCGCCTTGTACACATCCTCATAAAGACGCCCTCTCTGACGCGGGCGGTTCGATTCTATGTCGGAAGTCAGTTCAGAGTAATTGTCATAGCCGGCGAAACAAGAAACACCGAATCCGCCATTCGTATAGCGGTACTGCAACTGCCACCCGAGACCGTCTCCCTGATAACGACGTTCTCGTTCGGTAGTACTGAATATGTCATAGATGTACTGCCCCATTCCTTTGAGAAGATAAACCTTCTGGGATTCCGCCGAATTGTACAGAATCAGATTGACCGTCTCCATAAATCTCCGGTATCTGAGATTTCCGCCCATATAGTGGTTCCCGAATCTAAGAGCGAACGACGGAAGAAGCGTGATCTCGTTTGAATTGGACTGAGGCCGCGGGTCTATCATCTTGGCGCCGCGTCCGACATCCAAGCCGGCCTTGAGGCCGAAGGACACTTTCCCTCCGAACCAAGGACTGGCCAAACTGAAATCAGTCTTGTAGAGCTGCTTTTTCCAATTGCCTCCGCTTGTGTCCGCAATGATGTAAGGAGTTCCTCTATAAGGATCCATTATGGAATTGAACCGGACATCGTTCTCGAATGACTCGCCGAACTTGAAATTCCCCTTCAGGTAATAGCCTTTTAGGTCAATTGCTCCGTTGGCGGTGAAGCTGTAAAGTTGCGAGCTCTTAGCCTGCTGAGGCCTGCGAAAAGCCCCGTTTACTCCGTTGAAACCAAGTCCTATTTGCGAGAACTCAAGTCTCTCGGCGGCAGTAAGAAGTGAGGAATTGCCCGTTAAGAGCGCCGCTGTCATCCTGTCGCTCAGTTCCTTGTCCAGAATCTTGTGGTTCCGAGGCTGTTCCGCGACAGCCGTGATGGACGTCAGCAAGCAGATAAATGATATAATGTTGATTGTGATAATCTTCATAGCAAGTGGGATTAACGGGACAAAGGAATGTCGTTTATTTCAAAATCCGCGGAAGAATCGTTAGTGTCCTGATAGTAAGTTATCCCGCTGATGACGCCTGACACTTTGCGGATCACACTCTTGCCCAGATAAGTTCCTCCTACTGAGGCATAGCCACTGTCAAGAGAATAATGAAGGCGCTTGGTGTTGGTCGCGGTGGCATTCTGAATAAGATCGACCGCATCCACAACGAAACTGTTGGGAATCTTCTTGCAGAGCCAGTATTCCTCCTCCTCAAAAGCGTCTTGGAACTCTTGAGGCAGGGTGACAGTCTCGAAGGCGGCAAACTGGGCGTCAGTAGCCTTTATCAGGACCATTCCCTGTCCGAAAACGCTTAGCCGCCACAGATAGGCATAAGACGGCCAGAAGGCCAGCTTCATGTCCTGAGCAGGATAATTGGTGTAAGTGTTCGTGGGAGACACGACGTAGGCCTCGTAATCGGCATTACTCAAATCCACCGGAGAAGAAGGGTTGAGAAGAGGATCAAGATTGTGAGGAGCCGCCATTGTGGCAATTACGACCGCCTGCCCCGGCTTTAGCTCGATATGTTTCTCACCGGCAACGATTTTCCACACCGTTTTCGCATAGACGTTTTCGTAGGCCCCTTGCGTCTCGCCCGGCCACAAAGGGCCCGCGGTTCCGAGGCCGCCGTAATTCTCAAGACTGGCGATGTAGATGTCATTAAGTCCGACAGGGCTGTCCGAATTGTTGTAAATCGAGAAGAAACCGTCATTTCTATAAGTCCCCTGAGTGGCAGTTCGCGAACCGCAATAGTAGAGTTCCTTGAAGACCAGGGTGCTTGGAATCTGCCCGATGATCGGAATCTCAATGCTGTAGGGAGTGGCAAGCCTCAACTTGATGCTGGAGAGAAAGCCTCCGAGATTATATCCCTTATCAGTTTTTTCGCCAGTAAGCATCTCAACTTGTTCCGGAGTGAGCGACCCGGTGACGCTGATGGTATATTCCCCCGGCAGAAGCTCGTCCAACACGACGTTCCCCATCAAATCCGTACTGACGGTTTTGAAGATCTGTTCCGTGATGTTGGTAAGCTGGACAGAAAGAGGAGTGGAGAATTGTTCGCTCTTCCCGAACATCTCATAGCTCAGGTGCAGCTCAATCGGATTGACATAAACCTCGTCCGCGGCCTTGTCCTTGCGGCACGAGACAACCGCAAAAAATAGAGCGCATAAGAATATCTTTGATAATAGTTTCATTCCATTCACTTTTTAGATTTTGACAAACCAAGTTTTACCCACAACTCAACTCCGAAGAATTGCTCCGGATTGCGATAAGTGTAGGTGCCCGGATTGCGGCTGCTTTCCTCCATCGGACGGTACATAAACAGATTGTTCACGAAGAAGGCGAATCCTCCGAAACGAGGTATCTCTTTGGTGAGCCGCAAATTGAACAGCCACAAAAACTTGTACGATTCTGTAATCTCTCTGTTGCTAAGTATTTGCTTCTGCAGATCATCACTTATCGGATCGCCGGGATTGAGAGGCGTGTATTCGAGCGTAGCTGCGGAAATGTAACCTATCGGCGTCTTGTTCTCAGTTCCCAGATAGCGATGCTGATCTTTCCAGATGGTCTGAATCGAGAGCGAGACAAGGAAACTGACACGAGGGATATTGTGGATTATGCGCAGATTGCTTGATATGCGGTCGTACCTGCTGCCGTCTCCGGTGCCATAGACGCCTATGTCTTTGTAGACCCCGTTCACAGGATTTTTCTGGTAGAAAGAATTGTTCGTCGACGTGAGTCTCGACTGCATCCATGCCCCTGTCAGGACAAACGAAGTGTTCAACGGTTTGATCTGACCGAAGTCGAAGTCAAATTCCAGACCCTTGTTATGGCTCGCCTTGTTGTTCAGAGGCATATTGTAGCATAGCACGATCTTGTTGCGCTCTTTCTCGGCGAGCAGCGGATAATTCCCGACGCGTTCCTCCGTGGCCTCGTATTTGATCAGATTGAAAGTCTTGAATGAGGCGAAGTCCGTACCGAAGGAGTAGCCGTTTTTGACGCTCTCGTCGTAGTAGGTGAGGGTGAAAGCGCGCTGCCCCGGAAGCTGCAGTTCAAGGCCTATCTCTTTCTTGGTGTTCTGAGCGATCTTCAGCTTGCTGTTGGAGGTGTCGTAGACCTTAGTGGTGATTATGCTAAGACGCTGGTCGTCCGTAAGGCCGCTTTGTCCGAGATTGTCGTAATTGATGAAGTCGTAATAAGCATTGTCAGGATAGAGGTACATCAGCGGCGGTGCTTTGGCCGTAATCCCGTAGCCGCCTCTGACTGTCAGCCGGTTAGGAATGATCTCGAAAGATGCGTTGATTCTCGGAGAGAGGACATTGCGCCCAATGTCTTTCAATGGCTGAATCATATCATAACGCAGGCCCAGCTGCACTTTCAGACTGCGCTTAAGGACAGATGTCTCGATGTTTTCCTCAGCGAACGCGGAGAACTGGTGAAGCGCGGGGATGTCTTTGAACGGACGCATCCTTACTCCGGATTCCGGAGGCATAAGCGGATCGAAGACTCTGCCTCGGCCGAAATTGGCATCGGTGTTCCAATTCGCTCCCACAAGAATGCGGTTGTTGACTTTGCCGACTTTTCCCGAGAAATTGGCCAGCAGCTTTCCGAACAGGGTGAGCGGCTTGCCGTAAGTCGTGGACTTGGTAAGATACTCGTAAGGGAGGATGTTGGTGGAGGCTCCGGGATCAATTAAGTTGCTGTTTGTTATAGGATTGCCCTTTGCGTCATATATCACTTCCGTACGATTGGAAGCCACGGTGCCGTCTTTCATAGCTGACGTCACCATATACCCGAAATTACCTTTTATCTCCTGGCTGTAGCCTTCCTGCACGGCATAGTCGGCGGACAGATTCAGCCTGATGAATTTCAGAAAATTCCGGTTGGCGCTCCACAGAATGTTAGTGTTGAATTTGTAGCCTGTGTTCCGCGATGTCCTCTTGCGCTGATAGCGTTCATCGGACGGATCCAGTTTCTGCGCATCAAGATCAGAATAGAAGCCGAAACCGGTAGTTGTCGAAATCTCATTAGACAGTTTGTTGGAGTACAAGGTGTTGGCGGTAAGCCGTTTGAATCCCTGATAAGGACGGCGCTCGTCGCTCAGAGAACTGGCATAATCAAGATCCAAGGTCAGTTTGCCGGCTTTGGAGCCGAGGTCAAACCCTTTTCCGGCCGAGACTTGAGTCAATGTCGGGTTGATCTTCATTTTCACCTGCAGAGGGTATTCTCCGGCTTTGGGATTGATGATGATTACGCCGGAAGTCAGGTCGCCGTACTCTACAGAGGGAATCCCACGGATGACGTCGACTGACTCGATGTTGTCTACGGAAATCTGGCGCAAGTCTGTCCCGGATCCCGCAGTGGATGTGAAAGCGGTGTTCAGAGTGCCGTCTTGAGCGGTGTTTCCGACTTGCATATTGGCATTGTTTGAAATAGGAGCCCCGTTGAATACGATGGAGGTTCCCATACTGTTCAGCGCATCGCTCTGGACCTGACGCAGACTCGCCGTCGCGGGAGAGTTCAATGTGGGATTCGAGGCGAGCTGCCCCGGAAGAAGTTCCAGGATGTCACCAAGTGACGTGGCCTGAAGATGGTCCATAGCCGAACGGGAGATGGATGAGGATGTGGAAGCCCCGACTTTGTTGCTTTTTGCAGTCACCACCACTTCGTCAAGACCGAAGCTCTCCACTTCCATAAGGAATTGCGCAGGTGTCTGCTGAGTCTTCCCGATGGAGATCTGTTTGTCGACGGTCACCATACTTACCATACTGATGACAATACGGGTTTCGCCCTCCGGGACGGATTTTACGGTGAATCGGCCGTCATCGTCGGTAAGTGTCCAGATGCCGTAAGTCGGCAATGACACCACGGCTCCGGCGACAGGTGACTTTGACGGGGTCTCGAGCACTACGCCCGAAAAGTCCGTTTTACGGTTGGATACGGACTGCTTCTGTGCGTTTGCCGTACCGCAGAACAAAACAGGCAGGGTCAGAAGCGCGATTAAGGCTGATTTGATTTTCATCGATGTTGGATAAGCCACAAGAGGCCGCCTTTGAAACATTACATCGGCAGCCTCTGAGGTGAAATGATTGTTTACGGGACCGGCACCTATTTAACAACCTTTATGCATCTGACAGGCATAGCGTTGTTGACTTCGTTTTCGCCTGCTTTCTTGCCAAGCATAATGTCATAGTTGTCACTTAGCGTGTAGACATAATTGAACCCGCGGGTTGATGCCGGAACGTCGGCATTCTTCTCACAACTCCACCAGAAACCTGCCGTAGGGAGATAGAGGGTCGGAGTGGCAGCGGCGCGTGCGGCAGCGTCAGCGCCCACGATTCTCCAATATCCGCCTCTCGCGATGAGAAGTTTCTTGTACATCGCTTTCGCTGCTTGGAACTCCTCATCTGTCTGAGTGCCGAAGTCATAATCGGCCCACGCTTTGTTGGCAACACTACCCATCTGAGCTTTGTTCGGGATAGACCATCCAGACGGGCAAGGGGTGTTCGCAGACACGCTCCAATCTTTGAAGGAAGAGCCTGAGCCGTTCCACTCTTTGGCGTAGGCTGAGCCCACTGAGGCGTCACCGCCTTTTGCCACCGGGGTGTTGTTGCCCCACTGGTAATAGTTTCCGATGGATTCGGATTTTTTCGTTTCGCTATTATATGCCTCGGTCGCGCCGACATTGCGGTCCATCATATACATTCCGAGTTCGGTTGTCAAATCGATGAAGCCATAACCTCCTTCAGCCAATTCTTTGAAATTGTTGATTATCTGAATCTGGCAAGTGGCCTTGATCAATGCGTCTGAAGCGGACTGAGCCGTGATGACGACAGTGGTTTCAATGTCATCCTTGACCAAAGTCAGCTTCCCAGCCGCATCAACTGAAATCACGTCAGGACTGTCAGAAGTCCATGTCACGGCATTGTCGGAAGCATTGTCCGGTGTGATTGTCGCCGTGAGTTCAGGAAGGTTTTTGTCTGACATAAGATACACGGAGACTTTCGTCTGAGACAAGGTGAGACCTTCTACCGCCACATCGTCTTCACCGCAAGATGCAAGCGCGAGCGCAACGGCAGGCAGGATGAGAAAAAGTTTTTTCATGATACTACTAATTAATATATTGAATGAATAATTTTAGTTGGCAAAAAGTAACTGTCAAGCGGAATTACCGTTTGGGCCGTCACAAAGATATGAAATAAATGGAATAATCCAATAGCTGCCCGTCAGAACATCATCTGCATAATAGCATCCTGAGCATTTCTGTTGTTCTTTGCATTCATTTTGCCGAAGTTAAAGGCCTCGCCGAACAAGAAATAACGCCCCATCACATTGGAGTAGACGTCATTTACACGTTCCGCGGAAGTGGTCCTCTTGAGAGACTTTTCCTGATTGAGGATGTCCGTCACTTTAATGCTGAGCGTGGAAGGCAACATAGGCAGATGTGCCACTCGGCGCGAAGAAGGATTTTGGTTGAAGGGTCAAATGTAGATGGCAAGTCGAGGGGGGTGACCTTTGACAGACAGAATGGACCAGTGGCCGATTTCGTGTCAACCCCTCGAAAAAAATGAATGCAAGTGTAATTTGCAACATGCTTTTGGCAGCCTGCCCGAACTGAGCGCTCGCAAAGGCCGTCACTGCGAGCGCGGTGCCCCTGTTTGCTGCGACGACTATAGGCAAAGATGTCTGAACTGGACGGTCACGTCGTCATAGCGTGGGGCGCAGGTAACTGAACCACAATATGTTAGACGATAATCGGGTGCTATTTTTGATACCCGATCATTGCACAAATAACTAATAAACAATAAGTAATATCCCACTAACAAGAACCGACACTCACGATAGACGCAAAGTGCCACCGGAAGCGTACAGTGCAGATTGGCGTACGTTACCCTTACCCTCTTAGGCATGGCGGTTAGTCGCGCAGCAAGTCGAAGGTCAATTGGTGTCCGGCGATGGTGACTGCGGCCTTCCCGGAGGAGTCTTCAATGGATCTGACAAGAATTTGGACACGACCAGCGAACGGATTGACTGTGAGAGAGTTATGTGCGACCGCACGCAATGCGGCGGAGGCAGCGGCGCTTTTGTGATCGCTTGATTGTGAGGAGCTGCCGGAAAGAGAGGTCCGGGAACGGGCCGGCAACATACTTGGCCTTTCGATTTCTTTGAAGCCGGGATTGCCGTTGCCCCAGCCAAGGAAAGTGGCATTTTCTACGACGACTTCGAGGGAAGGTTCGTCGGAGAAGATGTCTATCACTATTATGTCTTGACCGTCGGCCCAAAGTGAGTTTTTGGATGTCTCGTAGGTGAGGGCGGGATGGGTTGCCGGGTATTTGTCGGTGACGACGATTTTTCCTTCAATGTAGCCTTTTGCAAGGAATGAGAGAGCGCCGGAAGCCGAAGATGAAGCCGAGGAGGTAGGAGCGCCGGAGCCAGATATGGAGCCTGACAATGAAGCCGAGGATGAAGCCGAGGAGGCAGGAGGGGCTAATTTCCAGACGAGGTGACTGTCTTTAGGCATCGGTTTGGTGCCGAGATTGCGGCCGGCGATGGAAAGGCTCACACTGTCGCAATTGGAATAGACCCAGACCTCACCATTGTAAGGACCGCAGATGTGAACGGTAGGCTCAGGAGTCCAGACAGACTTGAGATAGAAAGCTTCATCTTTAGGATAGCAGCAATAGTCGAAAATACCGAACTGGGAGCCGGTAGCGGGCCAGACCATAGGATTAGGCTCACCGCGATAGTCCTGCCCCGTCCAGTAGAAAAGGCCCGTGGCCCACGGACGCTCCTTGTAGAATTTCCAGCCGTATTCTATGACATTGATGCGTCCAAGAGTGTCAATCCTGTTGAGAGGTGTCATCCATCCCTCCGAAGGCACAGTTTCGTAATGCCCCCTCGTACCGGCACCCGAAGTCTCCTCCGTACCAACCGCGCAATGGTCGGGAAACTCCTTGCGCAACTCCTCTATCTTGTTCTGAACTATGTAATTATAGCCAAACACATCCACGCCTTCCACAAGAACGTCACCGCTGCAATTGCCATAGGTCGTAAGTCTTGTTGGATCAATAGAATGCGCAAAAGCCGTCATCTTTTCAGCAATCAGTTTCCCCGTCTTTGAAAACTCCACGCTCCACTCTTCATTGCCGACACTCCAAAGAACGACGGAAGGATGATTCCTGTCACGCTCAATCATATTCCGGAACTGTCCCAGTTGCTCCTCATTCACGCCGAACTGACGATTCTCATCAATAACCACGAAACCAAGCTCATCACAAAGATCCAGCATTGCGGGAGAAGCGCAATTGTGAGAACAACGGATGGCGTTAAACCCGTAGTCCTTAAGCCTCTCCAGACGATACCTCCAGAGTGCGTCAGGAACAGCCACACCCACACCTGCGTGATCAAGATGAAGATTACAGCCTTTCAGCTCCACCGGTTCCCCGTTCAGCAGAAAGCCACGGGAAGGGTCAAACTTTGCGTCACGAACGCCGAAATGTCCTGAATATTCAGCCGAGACCGCCCCGTCATACAGAAGCCTGAGCCGCCAAGTGTAGAGAAAAGGATCAGAGATGCTCCATAGATGGTCGACAACCTTCACTTCCTTGCCCTCCGGATCAAAAAACGCCGTCTCTGAAGACACCTTCGAAGGGTCGACCGAAGAATCGGAGAAACTGAAATTACAGACAATGGAATCGGCATTCACTTTAATGGAATAAGGCTTCGCAGCCACAGGCCCGGCCTTATGGATCCAAACGTGGCGATAGATTCCCGCGCCCTCATAGTACCAGCCTTCCTCAACAGAAGCCTCACAGCGCACGGTGATCACATTGTCCCCTCCGTAATTAAGGTACGGGCTCAAATCGTACATTCTCGACGAGTAGCCGCTCTTCTCCCCACCCAGATAGCAACCGTTGCAGAAAACCTCGCTATTTCTGAATATCCCCTCGAACTCAACCCATATCTGTCTGCCCTCATCCTCGGCAGGGACATTCAGATGCCTTCTGTACCACCCCGCGGAATTCTCCGGATATTTCCATCCCACGCATTTGTAGCCGTGCGAATGGCTCGCCTCGCCGCTGTAAGGCAGATCCACCACCCAGTCATGAGGCAGATTGACCTTGCTCCACTGAGAATCATCGAACCCGGGCTTTGCGGGAGAAGCATACTGACCTGCGAAACGGACCTTGGCAAAACCAGTAAAATACTCAGTGCCATACCCGTAGTCATCTTTAGGATAAGCGGCATCGCCCAAAGCGAAAGTCCAGCCGTTGTCAATCGAAACGCGGAAATCACCTTCAGAACCGAAAACCACATAAGAAACAGCAAGCGAAAAAAAGAAAACGAGGTAGAGTTTGAGTTTCATATATGAAAAAAATTACAATTTGACAATGCCGTATTTCAAAGCATAGCGGACCAGTTCCACCGAATTGTTTATGCCCAACTTACGGAAAATGTTATTTTTGTGAGCCTCGACAGTCTTAAGGCTTATGTTCAGACGAGAAGCTATCTCTTTGCCTGACAGCCCCTGCGCACACAGCCCGACGATCTCGTTCTCACGGCCGGTAAAACCGCAGTCGCAACGTCCTCGGGCCACCCTCACGTCATTGAGAATGCGCGCCGCATCCTTTCCGAAATACTCACCCCCGCCTGCCACACATTCGACCGCACGGCGCAGCTCCTCAACCGGAACACTCTTACTGATAAAACCATCCACCCCCATATCCACCAGATCACACACGGTCTCGGAATCACTCTCCGCGGAAAGAACCAGAATCTTAGACAAAGGACTAAACTTCCTCAGCCTCCGCGCCACCTCCACTCCCGAGACATCCGGCAAAACGATGTCCAGCAACAACACGTCAAATACCGCAGAAGGCAACAAGTCGAAGAATTCGGAAGCGCAACCCGCCTCCCCGGCAATCTCGATGCCGGAATCCTCAAAAGCAGTGCGAAGACCCATCCTGAAAAGCAGATGATCATCCACGAGAAACACGCGTATTGGCAAAGACGAATCCATATCAGGCGGCTTTTACAGTGAAAGTGACCTCGGTGCCCTTCCCCGGAGCACTGTTGACAGCAATCTCCCCGCCGTTCAGCTCGACCATCTCGCGACAGACCACAAGACCTAAACCGCTTCCCTGCTCCCCGGCTGTGCCAACGGAAGGCTTCTGACAATTGAGCGTGAAAATACCGGTCACTCTCTCCTTGTCCATCCCCACCCCGCTATCCTTCACGGAGACCTCCCAGAAAGATCCCTTTCGGACAGCCGTAAGCACGATGACAGAACCGGAATCCGAAAACTTCACGGCATTCCCGATGAGATTCCTGATGACGGTGGTCACCATATTCCTGTCACCCTCGACAAAAACGTCATCAGGCAGCTCCACGCTCAAAGAAATGCCCTTGTTAGACAACTGAGTTCCAAGAAGAGAGCAGATCTCATCACACACACAGCGCAAATCGAACCTCACGGGATTCACGGCTATGCGCCCGGTCTCAAGACGCGACCAATTCAGCAAATTGAAAAGCAGCTCAAGCAGAGAACCCGATGAGCGCATAAGTTCAACACATTGAGAATGAAGCACATCCACAGGTATATGATCGTAATTGACGCAAATCGCCTCAAGAGCGTTTTTCTGCGCAATGATAGGATTCTTAAGATCGTGGGAAATGATTGAAAAGAACTTGGCCTTCATCATATTCATCTCCTGAAGTTGCAAGTTACGCCGCCTCTGGGCGCGAACCGCAAAGACAAGAACGACGGCAAGAGCCGCGAGCAACAGCAGAATCGCGACCATAAACAGCAAACCCGAATGCTGTTTCTCGATTTTCGCCTCCTGAAGCTCGATCTTGTGCTCTTTCTCGAAAGTTTCGTATTGGACATTGAAACTATTAAGCTGTCGCTGCGACTCCGCTGTGAACAGAGAATCACGCAAAGACGCCGCCTTCTCATAGTAACCCACAGCCTCCGAAGGACGGGAGCGTCCCAAAAGACGCGCGAGCTTGGAATAGGCTTTCTGAAGTTGCATCGAATAGCCGCTTTCCCTCGACGCCTCGACCGCCTTGAGAAGCCACTGCTCAGCCTCCACGTCACGGCCCCGCGCCTGAGCGATGTCACCGAGAGAATTGAGACAAATCGACAGAGACCTCTGATTGCCGGACTCCGCGAGAGGCCCCGCGGCCTTCTTGAACCACATCTCGGCGTCAGTCAGGTCTCCCTTGGCCTGATAGACTGCCGCCAGCTGGCATTCACGAACAGGAATGCGGGACTTGTCGCCGGCTGCGCTGTCCAGTTCATAAGCCTCCCTGCTGAACTTCAAAGCCTCGTCGTAACGCCCCAGAGCGGAATAAACCTCACCGGCCATACCAAGCCTTATGGCAAGCTTCCCTTTTCTCTGAAGAGGGCGCTCAATCTCAAGAGCCTTGTCGATGTACTGTTTCGCCTCCTCGTTGTGATGCAGGCTCAGACAGAGTCCGGAAAGATTGTTGAGAGAACTGCTCAAATCCTCAGGCACTCCTGACACGCGGTCTATCTCGTAGCACCGCTCGGCATAATCCAAAGCGCGCTCATAATCCCCCGACAACTGATAACAAAGGCACAAAGTGGAATAGCCCATAGCCGCCATTTCCTGATTGTTCTCTTCCTCGGCGGCCTTGACCCCGCGAAGCGCCAGAGCCTCGGCATCCTCATAGCGATTGTCAGAACGCATATATTCCGCTAAAAGAGGAAAAAGACTCGCCTCGATTGCACGTTCGGAAGAATGTCTGCCGAAGACGGTCAGAGAATCGCAATAACCCTCCTTCAGCAACAGAGCGCCAAGCTCGTTCGCAGCCTCGATCCGCCGCGCCTTCCCGTCGGAAGAATACACGGCGAGCAAAGAGTCCACAGTCCGGGCGGGAACGGCGGCACTCAAGAGGAAAAGGATATAAAGAATAATAGTTTTTTTCACGAACAAATAATTTCCGACACTCAAATATAGTCAAAAAAGTGATAAAGCCCACACAAAAAAAGAATGTGATGAATCTTCAAAAATCCCTAAAAAGGGCCTTTTTAGGACTTGGATTCTCATTTCATTGGTAATCAGCGACTTACGGCGTTTTAGTGTACGCAAAGTCCAAATCCGGGTTTTCAAAATGGTTGCAAAGTCCAAATTTTTGGTTGCAAAGTCCTAACTTCGAATCTCTTTTCCCGCTTACTTTGCAAATAGTTTTAAAGACCGGAGGCGACATTTTGCCGGCAACACTCATTTACATTAACCAAACATTTTTTTACGAGATGAAAAAACATTTATTACTATTCCTTGCAATCGCGGCGATAGCTGTGACGGGATGCAAAAGTTATGACGGTGACATCGACGACCTCAACAGTCGAGTTTCCTCTCTTGAGCAGTGGCGTACGGAAAT
>Ga0172378_10003032_pt1 | contig 15766 bp, 16 predicted proteins | sample GrowelOW332metaG_FD_119755 | JGI IMG/M metagenome (GOLD analysis project Ga0172378, IMG submission 119755) | Groundwater microbial communities from an aquifer near a municipal landfill in Southern Ontario, Canada - Pumphouse #3_1 metaG | ecosystem: Environmental > Aquatic > Deep subsurface >... | reverse complement strand
TCAACTCAAATGATGGGAGTTCGTAAGACAAATGATTTTTTGGAAAAATTCACATGGTTTTTGGCAGCATTTTTACTTTTTCTTTGTATACTGGGTAGTGCGTTTATTCCCCGTGATGGAGCTAATCAGCAGCAGTCAGCAATGAAAAATCAGATTGAAAATTCTGTAGATCCTAATTCAGTACCTAATTTTCCGACTACTGCACCGGCTGCAAAAGAAGCATCTCCAGAAACAGCAACTCCTGCAGAAACAACGAAATAAACGTTATCTTTTCTGTTAATTTTTTAGAAGTTTTTATCTTTTGAAGAATAATACGGGAAAAAGCATGTTATAATGAGTGGATATCTTTAAAAGGTATCCATTTTTTCTGTTAACCGGGCACGACTATTTATTACTTAAATTAGTTGTAATATATTATTATATTTTTTCCCGTTTTTATAGTTTTATAAAAAAAGAATTGTCTTTTTAAATAATGTTCGTAATATTGCGAACATTATTTAAAAATATAAAAATAAATTCTTGTGAATAATAAAGAATATACTGTAAAACAGGAAAAAATGGCTCGTATGGCAAAAGCTATGGGACATCCTGCCCGTATAGCTATTCTTGAGTTTTTAATGTCACGGAATAGTTGTTTTTTTGGAGATATTCTTGAGGTTTTGCCTATTTCCAAAGCTACTGTGTCGCAGCATTTAAAAGAATTGAAAGATGCCGGACTTATCCAGGGGGAGATAGAATTGCCTAAGGTAAAATATTGTATAAACAGGGATAACTGGAAACTTGCTAAAAAATATTTTGCTGATTTTTTTAAATAATATTATACCTGAATATCATTATTATGAAATTCTGGTATCCAAATGTTTGGTGTTCGCCGAATACCGAGCATTTGGATATATTAAATCGTAATTAAACAATAGATTTAAAAATTAATTAAAATGAACGAATTAGAAAAAGAGTTGGAGAAGATGGATTTCCATTATTTTGGAACAAGCGGACATATAATGTCATCTGAGGAATTTTTGGCATCAGATAATAATGTTTTTCTTGATGTTAGAGCAAAAGCTGAACAGGAAAATTTAAAGCTTCCATTGAAAGATTTTTGTAAAGTTCTTGAGATTCCAGTTAATGAAATGCCTAAACGCATAAGTGAAGTACCAAAAGATAAATTAATAGGTATTTTTTGTTCCGCAGGAATAAGAGCTTCTATTATTTTTGCATATTTATTGAGTAAAGGATATAAAAACATGAAAATATTAGCCGGTGGATACGGTCCCTTAACTGACGCTCTTAAACCAGGTAAAATATTAAAAAACATAAGTAAATAAGATGGATATATTATTTATGGCCGGCATAATAATGGTAATCGCTTTTTTCATGACTATGACAGGTCGTGGCGGCGGTAATTTTTATATGCTGACACTTGTACTTATGGGTGTTTCGATGAAGGTAGGTGCACCGGTAAGTCAGTTTGTTCTTATGTGTTCTTCGTTAATGGCAGCTGTTCTTTTTAGCAGAAGAAAGATGAATCACTGGAAGCTGACAATTTTTTTAGGGATTTTAATTTTTATTTCTGCTATGGCAGGAGGTTATTACGGAGGATATTTTAATGAGGATATACTGAAAGTAGTTTTTGCCGTTGTAATGTTTGTGGCAGCCTGTTTTATGTTAAGAAAGCCAAAGGAGAGAAAGCCTGTAGATAAGCCATGGATGTTAAATTTAACCTCAGAAGGTGAAACCTTTCAGGTCAATCTTTTTATTACTATTCCTACTGTATTTGTAGCAGGGTTCCTTTCTGGTATGGTAGGTGTTTCCGGAGGATCATTTATGGTCCCTTTAATGATACTTACTATGAGTGTTCCAATGCATATTGCAGTTGGTACATCCACAACCCTTGTGGCAATATCTGCTTTAGCAGGATTCCTTGGTCATCTTGGAGCAGGAGCTGTAGATTTTAGTCTGGCTCTTCCTCTTGCTGCAGGTGGAATTATAGGAGGATTTTTTGGTGCAAAAATGGCTTTAAAATCGAAACCAAAGAATTTAAAATATCTTTTTGCAGGTACTCAGATTGTAGCTTCTGTAATAATGATAATAAATGTTTTCACTCATTAAATAATGAAGGGGATATTTACGGCTATATTTTTTTGCTAAGGGTTTGTTGCAAAATAAATTTAATGATGGGAATCGACGAGATAATTTTGTGCGTTTTCAAGATACAAAAGTATAGAATAGCCACTGTTTATTTAAAACTTTTACAACTAAGAAAACGTGTATAAGAACAAGCCGGAATTTTTAGGTTATTTTGTTCCAATCTCTAAATGCCTCATATTTTATTCTGAGACTATTGAATAAATTATATTGTAAATAGGGATTTACAGTTTATACTGAATTATACTTATAATAATTTAGGTAATAATACTCTTGCAATGATTATAACATAAAAATATTGAAAACCAGGGCCGTAGTTTATGAAAAAAAGATTATGAAATAACAAGTTTTGGATATTCTCTAAAAGTCATAATGTTTTTTTATGACTTTTTCTTTTTTATTTTTATGTCATCTTGTCATAAATTGTTTAAAAATTCTTAATATCCATATATTCAAGTTATTATTGTCTATGTTTGATGAAAATATATAAATGTAAACATGCTTTTTTGTCTTTATATATGATAAAAGATGAGATTTTTTTATTTGGCATACATTTCGATAGATTGTTTGTGTTGATTTAAAATTTTTAAAATGTTTAACTAAAAAATAAATTAAAAGATGACAAAATTAAAAGGTAAAATTCTTGCAGGTAAAATTCTTGTTTTATCACAGGAAGCAGAAACAAAAACAGCAAGTGGCATTATTATTCCTGATTCAGCAAAAGAAAAACCACATGCAGGTACAGTCGTTTTAGCCGGTGCGTCAAAAAAGGATGAACCTATGGAATTAAAAGAAGGAGATAAAGTCTTTTATGGTAAATATTCAGGTACTGAACTGAGTATTGATGGAACTGATTATATTTTGATGGCACAGTCAGATGTTTTGTATATTTCATAACTAAAAAAATAAATTTTTTAAAAAATAAATTAAAATGGCAAAAGAAATTAAATTCAATATAGACGCGAGAAATCTATTAAAACAAGGTGTTGACCAATTGGCTAATGCGGTAAAAATAACTTTGGGCCCGAAAGGACGTAACGTAGTTATTGAAAAGAAATTTGGTGCTCCACAGGTAACAAAAGATGGTGTTACAGTGGCCAAAGAAGTTGAATTGCCTGATTCAATTGAGAACATTGGTGCTCAGATGGTAAAGGAAGTTGCCAGCAAAACAGGTGACAATGCCGGAGATGGAACTACAACTGCTACAGTACTTGCACAGTCTATTATTAACGTGGGACTAAAGAATGTTACTGCAGGTGCTAATCCAATGGATCTTAAGAGAGGAATAGACAAAGCTGTTGCAAAAGTAATAGAATGTATCAAATCACAATCAGTAGTAGTTGGTAATGATTTTGGTAAAATAACACAAATTGCTACGATTTCTGCAAATGGTGATGAGACAATCGGTAAATTGATTGCCGAAGCAATGAAAAAAGTAAAGAAAGAAGGAGTTATTACTGTTGAGGAAGCTAAGGGAATGGAAACTTATGTTAAAGTTGTAGAAGGAATGCAATTTGACAGAGGTTATATTTCTCCGTATTTTGTTACTGACGGTGAAAAGATGTCAGCAGAACTGGATCATCCTTATATTCTTATTCATGATAAGAAAATCAGTGTTATGAAAGATTTACTTCCTATTCTGGAAAAATCAGCTCAGTCAGGTCGTCCATTGATGATTGTTGCCGAAGATATAGATGGTGAAGCTCTGGCTACATTGGTTGTTAACCGTCTGCGAGGTTCTTTGAAGGTTTGTGCAGTTAAAGCCCCCGGATTCGGAGATCGTCGTAAGGAAATGCTGGAAGATTTGGCAGTCCTGACCGGTGGAACCGTGATTAGTGAAGAAAAAGGTATGAAGCTGGAAGATGCTACTATAGATATGCTTGGTCAGTGTGAGAAAATAACAGTTGATAAAGATAATACAACAGTGGTAGCAGGATCAGGAGATAAGGATAGTATTAGTTCCCGTGTTGGTATGATCAAGAATCAGATTGAAAAGAGTACTTCTGATTATGATAAAGAGAAATTACAGGAGCGTCTTGCCAAGCTTTCAGGTGGTGTTGCTGTACTTTATATTGGTGCTCCTTCTGAAGTTGAAATGAAAGAGAAGAAAGACCGTGTTGATGATGCATTGAGTGCTACACGTGCTGCTGTAGAAGAAGGTACTGTTCCAGGTGGTGGTGTTGCATACATTCGTGCAATTTCTTCTCTGGAAAAACTTAAAGGTGATAATGAAGACGAATGCACAGGTATCGATATTATTAAACGTTCAATTGAAGAACCATTACGCCAGATTGTTGAGAATGCAGGTCGTGAAGGAGCTGTAGTTGTACAGAAAGTAAAAGAAGGTAAAGATGATTTTGGATATAACGCACGCACCGATAAATATGAGAATCTGTTGTCAACCGGAGTAATTGATCCTGCCAAGGTTGCTCGTATAGCATTGGAAAATGCTGCTTCTATCGCAGGAATGTTCCTGACTACAGAATGTGTTATTTCTGATATTAAGGAAGAAACCCCGGCTGCTCCTGCAGGAGGAGGAATGGGTGGTGGAATGGGAATGTAATTCGACCTTTAAATTTATAAAAAACGGTATCTCTTTTTTGAGATGCCGTTTTTTATTGCTTAATTTTTTTTATGTCGTTCGAGCCGCGACGGGCTTTTACTTTTTTTCTGCTTTATCTTGTCCCTATTCTGAATGGAAGATTGTAGGAGATAGAATAGGAAAAATCAAAGGTTGATCCATTTTCAATATTTCCGTAACCAGGAGCAAAGGAGGCCATTGGCATATCAAGATCCCCTCTTAATACAGCTACCTTATAATGTATAGCCCATCCCATATAAAAATTTTTTGCTATTTCTCCTTTTAATCCTAAAACTATTTCTGCCCATTGACAATGGTAATTCTGGGATGGGAAAGAACCAGAATTTACATTCCAGTATGAGTCGTTAATTTTATATGATTCTATCTGCTGTGTGGCGTAGCTTAATCCGTAACGACATCCAATATAAAGGATATCTTTTTCCTGTCTGGATTCTGCTTCCAGTAAATTATAATTTATCCCAAATCTCAAATATGATCCTGAACTATTGTAGTTAATATAATCCTGATTCATTTTCTTTTTTTCCCATCCTATTTCTGCTACAGGATATAAATTAGGCTTTAATTCAAACTCAACATTACCTTCAACACCATATCTGTCACCTTTATTCCAAAGTGACTGAAAAGGCATAGAAACAACTGTCCCAATACGAATCCCTTCCATATGAAAAAAGTTATCGTTACGCGTTGGCTTTTTCTTTTTTTGGGATTGCTGACCTATTGCATTTTCTGTACTACAAAGGATTAGAATACTAATTATTGTCGTTAATATATATTTCAAGATTTTCATTCCAGATTGAAGTTACCGTACTGTCCGGAATAGCAACGGAGTCAATACGATTTGTGGTAAAGTTAATACTTGTTATTTTATATTCGTAATAAAAGCCGGATTCAATGGATTCTTCTGTTAGAGTATTTGTATGATAGATTGTTAAAGTATCGATAATGGAATCAATGGTAAGTACAAAAGCTGAATTATCATTAACACTAAAGGGAAGGCTTATCTTTTTTGTACTTACACTATCAACAAGGAGGCTGTCTATTCCTAGTCCATATGCAGAAATAATCGGTGATGTTGTTTTTGATGAGTCGGAGTATGCAAAATTAATACCTGAATAAACAGATGGCGGTAATTCAAATGTCTCATCGCATCCGTTTAGTATCGACAGTCCTGTCAGAATGATAAAAAGTATTTTTATATGGGAATGATTCATGTTAGATTTTAGAAAATAATGGTTTTATTATTTTATCCGGTTGCTAAATTAATGATATTCTGAAATATTTTCAGAATATACCTTTTATTTTTCTAAAAAATTACGATCCTTATCATCTATAGGTTCCGGATGAATGGTGGTAACAATTTTGAAACGCGAATTCAACATATGTTCTATTTTAGTGCATGTATCGTGAACTTCATTAAGCGTCAGATCACCAGAAAGTTTAATATGACAGTTTAATTCCTGATAGTAGCCGTACTGATGTAAATGAAAATGATGAATGTGAACGGTATACCCTAAAAATTTAGTTACTGATGTTTTAATGTCTTTTTTTAATTCAGGATCAATTTTTTCTCCCAGGGAATAGTCTATTTCTTTTGAAAGGATTTCGTAACTGGCATAAGCAATCATAATAGCAACAAGTGCGGCCAGCAGTGAATCGATCCAGTATGCATATTTGTTTAAAAAGATGCCTGCCATTATTATAATAGATGATAAAGCGTCACTTCGGTGATGCAATCCGTCTGATTTTAATATATCCAGCTTAGATTTTTTGTATGTCCAGAAAGCATAACGCGCCATTGCTTCTTTTAAAATTATAGAGATTCCGGTAACGACTATAGCAATAATGCCGAAATGACTTGCTTCTCCTGATTTGAATTTTGTGTAAGCGCTTACCAGAAAATCAAAGGCAACTATTGCCAGCAGAACACCTATAATTAAATTAGCTATGTGTTCGGCACGGCCATGTCCGTAAGGATGTTCATTGTCGGGTGGTTTATTCATCACTTTCCCGCTGATAAGTACAATTACAGATGAAATTGTATCTGTCATGGTGTGCCAGGCATCAGCAATAAGAGCTACTGAACCGGATACTATACCCGCCCAGTATTTTATTGCGAATAAAAGGCAATTAACAATTATAGATACCCAGCCTTCCTGAATTACATATTTATTCGTTTTCTCCATTTTTTCTTTATTCTCTTAAATATAACAATAAAAAGAGACACTTTGAGAAAAAGTTAGAATTGAAGAATATTTTATTTAAATATGATTAATTTGTTTATACCAGACGACGAAATTATTTATTCCTTCTTTAAAAGAGTATTTAGGCTGATATCCAAGCAATCTCTTTGCCTTGTCGATATTGGCATATGTAATCTCTACGTCTCCTGACTGCATTGGAAGTTGTTTAATTTTTGCCTTTTCTCCGGTTGCTTTTTCTATGGTGGCAATTAAATCCAGGAGCTTTACAGGATGATTATTTCCGAGATTTATGATTTCAAATACATTTTTATACTTAAAAAGATATTCTGCACTGAGGCAAATTCCGTTAATTGTATCCTCGAAATAGGTGTAATCACGTGCTGTAGAACCGTCACCAAACATTGGAATTTCCTGATTATTAAGTATTAGTCTTGTAAATTTGTGAATGGCCAGATCAGGTCGCTGACGGGGACCGAATACGGTAAAGAATCGTAAATTTAGAATGTCTATTCCATATAGTGCATGATAAGTATAGTTTAGCAGTTCACATGCTTTTTTTGTAAAGGCATAAGGAGAAATGGGCTTATTTACATCCTGATCTTCGTTGAACGGCGTGTCTTTTGTGTTGCCATAAATGGACGAAGAAGAGGCAAAAGCCAGTTTTTTTATACCATTATCTTTCATGAAACTCAGAATATTCTGAGTGGAAATGATATTGGCACGAATATAAGATTCAGGGTTCTCAATGGACGGTCTCACTCCTGCCTTGCCAGCAAGATGAATAATAAGGTTAGCGTTTGTTCCCTTTAGTTGTTTATTAAGTTCTTCTTTATTACTGAGGTCAAATTCAAGAAATTTAAAATTAGGGTGATTTATGAAGTTCCTCATATTAGATTCTTTTATGGAACGGCTGTAGAATGGATCAAAATTGTCGACCCCAAGAACAAAAGAACCATCTTTTAATAATTTTTCACACAAATGAGATCCTATAAATCCGGCACATCCTGTTACTATAATATTTTTCATGATTTTTATATTTTATAAAAAACGTAATACCTTATCCTTTATTTTAAATTTAGTTTTTTTGAAATAAATATAATTAGTTTATTCAGGAAACGGTTATTTGTTTTATCAGATAGCTTATTTTGGTTACGGTAGATTAATATATTCCTAATATACACAAAAATTCCAAGACTGTGTGCTGCTATTAATACCGGGTCAAGGCGTAGTATTCCATAAATAAGTGTCATTGAAGATCCTACAGTGCTGATAATCCAGAATCCTATAGGTAAAATTGATTCTTTTTTATTTTCGGAATATAACCACTGATAAAAGAATCGTGAAATGAATATTAGCTGGGCAGCGATACCCCATATCATCAGAAAAAAAGGATTGTTTTCATTTTTTAAAAATGAGGCTAATGAATAGTCAGTTACTGTAAATATATAGACAAGAATAGCTAATGGCAACAGAGTAATAATTAATCTAAAAATCAGATGAACTTTTTTCCATTTCCCTTTTAACTGAAGATTACGGACATATATATAATATACAAGAATCTGAGATATTAAAATTGCTGCATCATTTCTTAATATACCATATACGAGCATAAATAGGGATGCTACAAGACTTAATTCCCAAAAAATTGTTGGAGATAAAACTTTTTTTTCCTTTTCTGAAATGAACCATTGGATAATAGTTCTACCAAAGAAAAGTACCTGTGAGAAAAATCCAATAGAATATATAATAAAGTTTTCCATAATATTTTTGATTGTTGCTTCTCCGTTTACACAATCCCAGTCCTTCTGAGCGTGACACTTTCTCCATTTTTTTATCTCATACTAGATGATTGGACCAGTATGAATTGAAGTTTTTATTCTTCGTTATTAATTTGTAAAGATAATTGTTTTCATTCCGATAAATTAAGATATCGGACAATAGAATCATAAAAATGAAATTTATTAAAGAAGATATACCTTTTTTTTCGCTGGTTGTTGCAATTTCTTCTTCTTAAGAATATTAATTTTTGTATTTGTTATGATTATTAACGCTTAATTATGTCTTCTTTCGGTTCTTCCTGATTTATCTTTTAAATTTGAATATATTTGTGATTGTTAATAGGAATATATTTAATTTATTGATATCATAGGGAATGGATCGAATACGTAATTTTTGTATTATAGCTCATATTGACCATGGGAAAAGTACTCTTGCCGATCGTATGCTGGAGATTACCAAAACTGTGGATAAACGCGATATGGAAAATCAGGTTCTTGATAATATGGACCTGGAGAGAGAACGTGGCATAACCATTAAGAGTCATGCTATTCAGATGGATTACGAGGAGAATGGTCAAAAATATGTACTCAATCTGATAGATACCCCGGGACATGTGGACTTTTCATATGAAGTATCCCGTTCCATTGCTGCTTGTGAGGGCGTTGTGCTTGTTGTTGATGCTACGCAGGGGATACAGGCACAGACTATATCCAATTTATATATTGCGCTGGAGCATGATCTGGAGATTATACCTGTGATTAGTAAAATTGATTTGCCTAATGCTGAGCCTGAGGTGGTAGAAGATCAGATTATTGATTTGCTTGGTTGTGACAAAGAAGAAATTATAAGAGCGAGCGGTAAGACAGGAGAGGGGGTACCTGACATCCTGCACCAGATTGTTGCGCAGATTCCTGCTCCTAAAGGAGATTCTGAAGCTCCGTTGCAGGCTTTAATTTTCGATTCTGTATTTAATTCCTTCAGAGGAGTAATTGCTTATTTTAAAATAATTAACGGGACAATAAACAATGGCGATAAGGTAAAATTTGTCAATACAAAAAAAGAATATCAAGCGGACGAAATAGGTGTGCTACGAATGAAACTTTATCCTAAAGATTGTCTGAAAGCCGGAAATGTTGGTTATATTATTTCCGGAATAAAGACCACTAAGGAAGTAAGGGTAGGAGATACTATTACTCATATTGACAGACCATGTGAAAATGCTGTAACAGGTTTTCAGGAAGTAAAGCCCATGGTTTATGCTGGAATTTACCCCATTGATTCAGATGATTATGAAGAATTGCGATCTTCTTTAGAAAAGCTTCAGCTTAATGATGCTTCTCTGACTTTTGAACCGGAGTCGTCCATTGCTTTGGGTTTTGGATTTCGCTGTGGCTTTTTGGGGATGCTGCATCTGGAAATTGTTCAGGAACGTCTGGATCGTGAATTTAATATGGATGTTATTTCTACCGTTCCGAATGTTTCTTATATGGTAAAAAAGACTAACGGAGAAAAACTAAAAGTTTATAATCCGAGTGGAATGCCACCTGTGGGGACTATTGCAGAGATTGAAGAGCCGTATATAATGGCTCAGATTATTACAAGAACTGATTCTCTTGGTTTAATTGTTAAGTTATGCATTGAAAGACGTGGCACACTCATAAATCAGAATTTTCTTACTACTGATCGTGTAGAACTAACTTTCGATTTGCCGCTGGCAGAGATTGTTTTTAATTTTTATGACAAGCTGAAATCTATTTCGAAAGGATATGCTTCTTTCGATTATCATATTAAAGAATATCGTTTGGCGAAACTGGTTCGTCTGGATATTCTTCTTAACGGAGAGATGGTAGATGCCTTATCTTCTCTTACTCATTTCGATAATGCTTATCCACTTGGTCGCAGAATGTGTGAAAGGTTAAAAGAATTGCTTCCACGTCAGCAGTTTGATATTGCTATCCAGGCAGCTATAGGTGCAAAAGTTATTGCCCGTGAAACGGTGAAAGCAGTGAGAAAGGATGTTACTGCAAAATGTTACGGAGGAGATGTTTCCCGTAAAAGGAAATTACTGGAGAAACAGAAAAAAGGGAAAAAGCGTATGAAACAGGTAGGAAATGTTCAAGTTCCTCAAAAGGCTTTCCTTGAAGTGTTGAAACTTGATGATTAATTACATACATATTATATTTAGAAAACATATAGAGACAATATATTTAAAAATTGTCTCTATATATTGTTTTCATACAATCAGTTTATATCCTTTACCATGTACGTTTATTATTTCAACGGACGGTTCTTCTTTAAGGTGTTTGCGTAATTTTGTTATATAAACATCCATGCTTCTGGCGTTAAAATAATTGTCGTCTAACCATATAGTCTTAAGAGCAAAGTTTCTTTCCAAAACTTTGTTTGCATTATTGCATAATAATTTGAGTAATTCAGACTCTTTTGTCGTGAGCTTAACAGTTTCACCTTCTCTGTCCATCAGAAGTTGTTTTCTTGTATCGAAAGTATATCGCCCCAGTTTATAGATTGCCTGTTCAACAGATGAACCTTCCTGGCTGGTCCTTCTGAGAATGGCTTCGATTCTCAGAATCAATTCTTCCATACTGAAGGGCTTTGTTATGTAATCATCTGCGCCTGTTTTAAAACCTTCTATGACATCCTCTCTGAGGTTCTTTGCAGTTAAAAATATAACAGGAATATCCTGGTTGATAAGTCGGATATCTCTGGCAAGACTTATTCCGTCTTTTTTGGGCATCATAATATCAAGGAGGCAGAGATTATATTGATATTTTTTAAAACCGTCATATGCTAATTCTCCGTTTGAATACAGATCAGTGTCATATCCTTTGGCAATAAGATATTCTTTTAACAGCGGACCTAAATTTTCGTCATCCTCGGCCAATAAAAGTTTAGCTTTTGTTTCCATTTTCTTTTGATTTTATTAAAGGTAAGTAAATTACAAATTTTGTGCCTTTATTTATAGCACTTTCTACTTTAATTTTCCCATGATGAATATCTATAATTTTTTTCACATAACTTAGACCAAGGCCAAAACCTTTTACATCATGGACATTTCCGGTGGGAACTCTGAAAAAACGTTCAAAAATTTGATCCAAATGTTCTTTTGGAATCCCAATCCCTTTGTCTTTTACGGAAAGAAGAAAATAATTTTTTTTGTTTTCCGTTTTTAAAGAAATTTCAGGAATACCATTTCTGTATTTTAATGCATTATCAAGCAAATTATAAACAACATTGGTTATATGTAACTCATCTCCTTTTACTAAATCGTTACAGGCTTCCAAGTCTGTGCATAATTTACCTCCTTTGCTTGTGACACGTAAATCAAAGTTGACAACTATATTTGTTATTACATCATTAAGATGAAAAGCCTTGAATTTTAATCTAAGTCGTCCTTCATTGAAAACAGCCATTTGCAGAACTTTTTCTACCTGAAAGCTAAGCCTTTTGCTTTCCTTCATGATAATTCCGGCAGCATTTTTGGTGGCCTCCGGAGTCATAGCAATGCTATTGTCATGTAACATCTGACTGGCCAGAGAAATCGTGGCTATAGGTGTTTTTAACTCATGAGTCATATTATTGATGAAGTCATTTTTAATTGAAGAGAGTTTTTTCTGTTTAAAAATAATACCTATTGTGTAAATAAAAATTGCAATTAGTAGACCGGTTAATATGAATATGGGAATAACCATTAAACCGGTTGCTTTCATCAGGTATTTATCCCTGTTGGGAAAATAGACACGAAGATAATTGGGATTGGGACCAGCTACATCTCTTGGGAATAGTATATCTCTGTATTCCTTTTGATTCTGAGGCTGATATTTATCGTTTCCAAAAATAAATTTTTCTTCTCCGTTTGTATAGCTTTTTAAGGCATATTTAAAAGTAAGAGTGATTCCGCTGTTGTATAATTCTGTCTTTAGGGAACGTTCCAATTTCTTTTGGTTTATTCTTTCCCCTATTGGAAGCTGTGAAAAATTAAATTGTTTCTGAATGATTCGGTACATATCAGCTCTTTCATCCAGCCTTTTTTCATATTGCTGCTGTATGTAATTATCATGGTCATGAAACATGTCAAATGCTGAAGGAAATTCACCAGGTTTGCCTCGCTCATTTCCTGTAGGTGAATAAGATCCGGATTCAATTCTTTTATGATACTCCAGAATGGCACTTTTTTGAGAGTAATTAAACGAAAAATTTATTTGATTAGAGTATAATCTGTTTTTATCTTTTTTACTTAGCTTTAAAATATCTTCTGACGAGGAAGAAGATTTAAAAGTCCCATTTACAATATTGAAGGTTTCATCTCTTTCCATTTTATCAATAACCCTCTTTAATGTACGGTTAACCGTTTGATCGAATTGCTCTTCCCTTATTTCGTAAGTTTTATTAATAGTGTTGGTCTGTACCAGAATTAAACCAATCATTACTATTGCCATAAAAACAATCAGGAATATGATTACTTTCTTACTCATTTCACAAATATAAGTAAGAAAAGTTTTATAATTGATGGCTTAACAATCTTTAACGACTGAGTCCTTAATTTTTAGATATTTTAAATATAATGCCTTTTTGTTATACACTATGGGTAAGGTTTGATTAAATCAGAAAATAAGACCTTTTTTATCTCTATAATTCATTATTATTGATAACGTTTGAGATAGATGTCTCTTTTGCATTCTTTTCTTTAATAATCTGTATAGCTTTTGCCGAAGCGTGCTGGTGGGCTTCTTTTTTTGATTTCCCTTTTCCCTGTCCTATAATTTTATCGTCAATTTTAATAAGAGATATAAAGGACGTAGTTTTATTGTCTTCGTGAATATTTTCGTGAGTTTCAAATGAGATTTCTTTTTTATTTTTCTGGCACCATTCTATTAACTGACTCTTGTAGTTTGTGTTTGTGCATTCAACTTTTTTTAGATCGACGTGATCTGCCAATAATTTTTTTATAATAAATTCTTTGACCTTATCATAACCTTTATCAAGGTATAGTGCCCCGACAAGAGATTCAAGTGCATCTCCATAGATATGACTGTTCGCAGAAGAGTTATTATCATTAGTCAGTATGAACTGATCCAGTTTGATTCTGTGTGTCAGTTCTGTAAGAAAAACACGATTAACCAGTTTCGATCGCATCTGGGTAAGAAAACCTTCGTCCTGCCCCGGGAATCTATTGTATAAAAATTCTGCTACAACAGCACCTATTATAGCATCTCCAAGAAATTCAAGCCGTTCGTTATTTATAGGATTACCTTGTGAATCCACCTTTGAAGCAGATCTGTGAATAAGAGATAGCTCATATAAATGTATATCATTAGGTCTAAATCCGAAGAGTGATTTCAGAAAAGAATAAAACTTTTTTCCTGAAGAGGAAAAGAGTTTTATTCTTTGTAATAAGTTTTTAATCACGGCACATTAATATTTTTTAAGGATAAGAGTGGCATTATGTCCGCCAAATCCAAATGTATTACTTAATGCATATTTAACCTCACGTTTTTTTGGATTGTTAAACGTAAGATCCAGACGACTGTCTATGTCAGGATCATCTGTGAAATGGTTAATTGTTGGTGGTATAATTCCTTCGCGTAATACCATTATAGAAGCAATTGCTTCTATAGAACCGGCAGCACCAAGCAAATGACCGGTCATTGATTTTGTAGAACTTATACTTAATTTAGAAGTATAGTCTCCAAAAGTTTTTCCAATGGCTTTTGCTTCAGATAAATCCCCTAATGGAGTAGATGTACCATGTAAATTAATATACCCAATATCTTCAGGTTTTATTCCGGCATCTTTGATTGCCTCCTTCATTACCTGAACAGCACCTTCACCTTCCGGATCAGGTGCTGTCATGTGATAAGCATCACTAGACATTCCTTCACCGACTACTTCTGCATAAATTTTAGCACCTCTGTCAACGGCATGCTGATATTCTTCAAAGACAAGTGCTCCTGCACCTTCCCCTATAACAAAGCCATCACGATCCTTATCAAAAGGACGAGATGCTGTTAAGGGATCTTCATTACGCGTTGAGATAGCACGCATAGAGTTAAATCCACTAAGCCCTACATTATTAACAGCTGATTCAGATCCACCGGTAATAAATATATCGGTTTTTCCCATTCTGATGAGATTAAATGCCTGAATCATAGAATGAGACGAAGAAGCGCAGGCTGAAACAGTTGTAAAACTTGGACCTTTTAATCCGAAACGAATGGAAATTAATCCGCCCGCCATGTTGGCAATAATTTTGGGAATAAAAAATGGATTTACTTTTGGACGTTCAGGATTGAAACTTCTTACGTCATCGAAAAAAGTTCCACCTCCTCCTATTCCAACACCCCAGATTACTCCTGCACGTTTCTTATTTAATGTTTCCAGATTTATTCCGGAATCAGTAAATGCTTCCTGCGCTGCAGCGATTGCATATAAAGAATACAAATCACACTTACGAGCTTCTTTCATATTCATATATGCAGTAGCATCGAAGTTTTTTACCTGGCATGCAAAATGGGTTTTGTGGTGACTGATGTCCATTCTTGTAATGGTACTAGCTCCACTTACCCCATTTTTTAATCCTTTCCAATATTCCTCAATAGAATTCCCTAACGGATTTATAGTACCGAGACCGGTTATAACTACCCGTTTTAATTCCATAAAAAATTGTTGTTAATATTATTTCTTTTCAAGTTCGCTCTGGATATGTTTGATGGCTTCACCGACTGTTGTAATCTTTTCAGCCTGTTCGTCAGGAATAGCCAAATCAAATTCTTTCTCAAATTCCATGATCAGTTCAACTGTATCTAAAGAATCTGCTCCAAGATCATTTGTGAAAGATGCTTCATTGGTTACTTCATTTGCATCAACACCTAACTTATCAACAATTATTGCTTTTACCTTGTCTGAAATTTCAACTCCAGTCATAATTATAATTTTAAATTAATAACTAATTATATTTTTTTTAAATCGATGCAAAGTAATAAATTTACATATGAATTTTCAAAGAAAAAATGGATAAATA
>Ga0172378_10003030_pt1 | contig 15769 bp, 8 predicted proteins | sample GrowelOW332metaG_FD_119755 | JGI IMG/M metagenome (GOLD analysis project Ga0172378, IMG submission 119755) | Groundwater microbial communities from an aquifer near a municipal landfill in Southern Ontario, Canada - Pumphouse #3_1 metaG | ecosystem: Environmental > Aquatic > Deep subsurface >... | reverse complement strand
TGAAAAGATTAAGATGGTAAATGGTAAAAATTATTCAGATCCTGCTGCATATGCTTTGGCCATGCGTTGGACAGCTTTGATGAGTGCTGAGCTTGAACATACTGAAATCTGTAGTGCTGGTGGTATTTATGATGGTGAAACCGTTATTAAAATGTTGTTAGCTGGAGCTCAAGCTGTTCAGGTTTGTTCTGTAATTATGAAAGATGGTTATGGCGCTATTGGTACCATGAAAGAAACCCTCAGTAACTGGATGGATAATCATAATTTTGCATCTATTAGTGACTTCCGTGGAAAGTTAGCACAAGAGAGCATGGCTGATCCTACCAAATGGGAAAGAACTCAATATATTAATTCTTTACTCAGAGGAAGGTTTTAGAACATGGAAAAATCTAAGTACGATGATATTTCTCCCTATAATAGAGAGGAAACTGAGGCAGCTATTAAGCAGTTGAAGGCACATCCTGAAATCTTAAAAGCATTTGCTTCTATCATATTAGATCCAACTTCAAGTAGTTATAAGCAAAAAATAGAAGAAAGTACCGCAGAAATTATTTCAAAGTTGGATGAAATTCATTCCTATGAAGATTTTCAAAGGAAAATAACTTCAGGTTATTTTATTCCAGCTATCCTTAAGAGAAGTGTGACTGAATTCACTTCTCATGGTGGTGAAAAATTGGATGGGAATGAAAGTTATTTGTATATATCAAATCATAGAGATATTGTCATGGATTGTACCTTATTGGATTATGCACTCAAAGCAACCGGCAATAAACTGTGTGAAATGGCTATAGGCGATAATTTAACTCAAGATAAATATTCTGAAATGATGTTTAAACTCAATGGTGGTATTGTCGTAAAAAGATCTCTTCCTTTGCGAGAAAAGTACTTAGACTCTATTCGATTAAGCCAATACTTTGTCGAAAAAATTTGTGAAGATAAAACATCTATTTGGCTTGCCCAAAAGAGCGGAAGAGCAAAAGATGGTATTGATCAAACTGCTGCTGGCATCATTAAGATGCTGTATCTTTCGAAGCGAAAATCGGGTATTTCTTTTTCTCAATTGATTCATGAATGTCGAATCACTCCTATCGCAATTAGTTATGAATATGACCCTTGTGATATTAGTAAAGGACGAGAAGAAGTGTGGAAATTGATGAATAAGGATGCTTCGTATACGAAGAAAAAATATGAAGATTTCTTGAGTTTAATTCGAGGAATCCGAAAATTTAAGGGAAGAGTTCATATTGAAATTGGTACTCCTCTTGTTGATAAGGAATATCCAGATCATCTTTCTGTTGCCCGAGAAATAGATCGTCAGATTCATCTGAACTATAAATTATGGCCAACTAATTGTTTTGCCTATGATTATTTAGAAAAGACGGATCGTTTTAAAGATCAGTATGCTGATTTTGATACAGAGAAGTTCCTTGCAAGGTATAATCATCTCAGTAAAGAGGTGCGAGACTTTGTTTTGAATTCTTATGCAAATCCAGTGAGATCATATCTCAGTGAACTCTAAACGTCTATTCCAGGGACTGGTAGCTTTATTGCTATCAGTCCTTCTCTTTTCTTGTGCTGAGCATAGTCTTTCGCTCTCAACAGTCACAACCTATCAAAGTCTGGTGACTGAAGATTGTTGTCCTCTTCAAGAAAAGAGTGCAACTTCTTTGCAAAACACTTCCTCTGATACGGCTCCACTGCAGTATCGAGCACTTGGTCTTGCTGTAACTCTTGTCGATGATCAAGTGGGAATAAAGCAGATAAACCTCTCAAGTGAAACGCAAAAATTGATGTGGTCCTTTAGTCCTATTCTCTGTGATGATAATGGGGTTACCACCTTTGGTCGAGATTTGTTAACACAAGGCAGTACAGAAGACCTTGCTGGTTCCTATACACTTGAAGTGCTTGGAGAAGATGGTACAACGGAAACACAAACTCTTGTTGTAGGTCCTGCACACTGGGATGGAAAAAATCTTGTCACGCGTAAAGACCAAACGCTCTTGTTCAATACCGAAGAAAAACATCAGTATACCCTTCTTTTTTTGCAACAGGGAGAGATAGTGAAGAGTGAAGTTTTAAGCGTTGAACAAACCGATAATAAAGAGCCCCTCGTGCATCATATTACAAAGGACTCAAAACTTGGTGCAGATGATTTTGATCAAATTATCTGTTCTACTCTTGATTTACAATCTGGTTTACATTTGACTAATATTTTCCATTAAGTCCTTCCTACCATTTTTTCGAGCTCTTCTTTTTTGAGCTTTATGAGGAATGTTCTTCCATGAGGGCAGGCAGGATCTTCAAGTTGAAAGACCTGTTTAATGAGTTCTTTCGCACTGACATCGGTAATAGAATCGCCTTTTTTAATAGCACTTTTACAGGCAATAATAGCAAAAAGTCCCTTTTCTATTTCTTCAGTACTTCCCGTATTACTTTTTATCAGTGACACAATCTCCGCTTCAACTGGTTTGTACATAGATGGTACTGATTGCAGTGCCCATCTTTGTTCTTCTAGTCGTATCAGTTCAATGCCCATGTTAGCATACAGGTCACTATTTTCTTGTAAAAAAATATCAACATCAGGATCAACTTCAAAATCATAGGGGACCAGAAGTCTCTGTGAGCCACTATGATTTCTTATCCTATCATAGAGAATTCGCTCATGTGCAGCATGTTGGTCAATTAAATAGAGTTCATCTCCTCTTTCTACGATGAGAAAGAGATGGAATGCTTGGCCAATGTACTTCAGTTCTGGTTCTATAAAGGAATCTTCACCGACGTAGCTTTCTTGCCCTTGCTGTTGTGTATTCTGATTTTCATACTGATAATTTTGCGGGGAAACTGTTGCATTCTTTTCAATGATTTCTCCATCCTCAAGGATGATTTCATCATCATCTTCACTTATATTGTTTGAACTGTTCAGTATTTCTTTTGCTTTTTCTAACCAGAGCGCATTTTTGGGCTGAGCACTTGTTTGTGTGTGAAAACCTTGGTGGTTCTGTGATGACCCACCTGTGAAAGATCCCTGCATATGCTCTTTGGTTGGGTTGTTTTTATTCCAATGATTCCATGCATCAGAAACTGCTGGTGTTTTCTGAGGTTCTTGAAAATCGAGCGTGCCTTGCGTTGTTTCAGATGTGGTAATTTCAGGAATAGGGCGAATCATTTGGTTTTTAATTAATTGTGTAATACCATGGTGTACTTCGCTTTGGATACGAATCTTTGCTTCTCGTTTTGTTGGGTGAATATTGAAATCAACAAGAGTTGGGTCAATGGTGAGAAAAAGATAGCAGTAGGGATAACTTCCCCCTGGAAGTAATTCTCCATACCCATAAGAAACCGCTTGAGCGAGCGCATAATTATTAATTGGTCGTTTGTTCACATAAATTTTAATTTGGCCTCTATCACTGCGCCTGAGAAGAGGGGAGCCCGCTATTGCTTGAATACGATAGCGGTCTGCTTCACTGTTCAGTTCGAGAACTTGACTCTTATCAAATTTAGCATCATGGATGAGTGTATCACACACTCTCTGTTTTTGGTCAGTTGCCTCAAGAGTAAGGATGAGTTTGTCATCTTTGTAATAGCGGAAGGTAATGGAAGGAAAAGCAACTGCTTTTTCTATCATGATATTTTTACATAACGTCGCTTCACTACTTGGCCTTTTGAGAAATTGACGTCGGGCTGGCAGTTGAGCAAAAAGATCGTAGACACTGACTTTTGTGCCTTTATCAGGTCCTCCTGCAGAAAGTGGTTTCTCCTCTCCATTATCAACGGTATAGGTAGAGGCTTCTTCTCCATTGTATGAGCTTCCAATTTCAATACGACTCACCGATGCAATGGAATACAAAGCTTCTCCACGAAATCCCATACTATCGAGATGGTATAAATCATCAAGATTGTTAATCTTACTGGTACTATGACTTTTACACGTTTTATCAAGGTCTTCTTTTTGAATACCTGAACCATCGTCAATGACGGTAATTTCGTCCAAACCACCATCTTTGATGATTAAACTAATGTTGTCCGCTTTGGCGTCTATGGCATTATCGAGAAGCTCTCTTACAACAGAAGCGGGTCTCTCAATTACTTCTCCAGCAGCAATACGCTGTGCAACCAGCGTTTCTAATTGATGAATTCTCATATCTGTACTATATCAAAATTTGAAGGAAGGGAAAAGAGATAAAAAAGCCTCTGAACCCAAAGGGAAAAGAGGCTTTGTTGATAATCTTTTTAGAACTGATGATCGAGGGTAAGATTTCCTTGTAACGACACGGCAATAGCGGTATCGGTTGAATCATTTGGAATCTTAACCTTTCCGATAAGTTCGAAATTGTCGGTGAGATTTCCTTGCACATATGCACCAGATACGGTTTCACTATTTTTCAAGAAACTCTTCACAGAATCTATATCGGTTATATCTACATCGGAGACATTATCAAGCAAGTCATTTTGTAAGAAATAACCACCAAAGTTATAGCCTTTATAGGTAAATCCCATTTTAATAGAGAGTAAATCATTTGCCACACTGTATGAATCATCAGGATCCATTGGCATATAATAACTGGTATCCAGTGTCACAAAATCAAAATCACTATTTAATTGGACGTGAGCAATGATGCTTCCTGATTCAGGAATGTTATCAAAGATATCATTGTCAGTATCTTCATGGAACATATTGGTGTAAATTTTAGGATCTGTATCATCATCGTAAATATCGTAGCTTGCACCCAAAGCAAAGGTAGTCTTTTCATAGAATGTGAGATTAAGATTTGCTCCAGTCACAAAGTTTGCAAATGGATTAGATTTAGAACTATCAAAGAATTTCGTACTATCATAGGTCGGGAGCATAGGAAGATATCCCGTTGCATCAATGGTAAGATATGCCCTAATTTTTCGCATGTTCACAAAGGTGAAATCAGTTGAAATCATCGGATATAAATCCAGTGTATTATCATCACTGATGGTCTCTGTAAAGCGAGCTGTTGATCCTAAGGTAAGTTTAAAGAAATCCAAACCTGAGTATTTGAGACTTCCATATAAGCCAGCAATTTGATAAGAGTCGTCATCTGTATCATAGAAATTGGTTAATGAAAGATCATCAATGAATCCTGTGAGTGATACATTTTCCCATTGATATTTCATTGATGCATGAAGTTCTTCTTCATCGTCATCACCTTGAGTTGGATAGAAAAGACTTGATGTCACTGGCGAATTATAGGTACCACGACTTATATTGATGTCGATAATATCAGCCTTAGATTTATAGGTCAAATGATCAATATGGTCAGCAGCGTACTGAATATAATCAACAGTACCATCTAAATCGCTTGTATCAACAGAATACTTAATATCAGCTGAATCAATTGAGCTGAGCATATCATCTATCTTTATGGTATTTTGCAGACCAAGAGAGAAACCTTTGTAACGAACATAAGGGACAAAGCTCAGTTGCAGAGGAATTTCATCATCATCAAAATCCATATCTAATGTTTTAAAATTCGATGTTGCTTTGAGTTTTGTTACAATGCCAGCATGTACTTTGTCTTCAACGCTTGAGCCCTGTAAAAGGGTGGAAGGACTGGAGACAATGCTCTTTTCATTTTCATTGAAAGGCGTAGCACGCTCTGTTGTTTCTGTTGTTGAAGTAACAAGAGAAGAAGCCAATGTTGGCGTTGGTACGTGACTTGTCGCGGTGACAGTCGCTGTTTTTAAGGTTGGTTTTGCAATTTTTTTGGCGACAACAACGGGTTTGAGTAGTGTAGGTGCTGCTTTCTTTGTAGGTGTTACTACCGCAGGAAGCATGGTTGGCATTCCTGTTTTCTTGGGTACAACCACATGAGATAATTGTGTTGGTGCCTGTATCATTGGTTGAGTTTTAACCGAAGAAAGTGCAGGTTTACTTGGCGTTTTGTGTGTTGTTTCAATAATATTTGATGAAACAAAGTGGAGTGATGTATTTGCTGAAGGTACTGTTTTGATGGTTTCGGGATAGGTGAGAGACGAAAGGTATGTTTCAATTTTACTACTTCCATCAATATTTGTGATACCATACTTTTGAGCAATGTCACTTTCACTTGCATCATTAATATCATCTTTTGAAATCAACATTGGATAGGTCGCTTTAAGTTTTCCATCAACGATAGCAATATCAATAAGTCCAATGGACTGAAGATCTGCGCCTGTTGCAAGATAACTTGTTGCTCCAATCATTTCCGTTTGAGCCGTGTCCCTCCCACCATCAATAAACAAATCAATACCGCTCACATTCTTACAAATATCAACACCATTGAATTGCTTGGAATTGACGTTTGAGACAACAATGATATAATCAGCAAACTGTTTCGCTTCATTAATGTATAGTTGCGCATTTTTTGCTATTTCTGGGTTCGTTAAATCTGCACCCATTGCATCAGTTAAACTATTTGAACCAGTGAGACCTGCGACAAGCACTTTATACCCATTATACAGGTAAAGGGAATATGGCTGGAATTGGAAGTTTCCCTCAGCATCTAACGCATTGCTCGAAATAAGTGTTGGCCCACCATTTTCTTTGTTCGTTTGTGCTGTTTTTACCAGATTATCAATACCATAGGCAAAATCTCCGGCACCAGGAATAATGGCATCATATCCAAGGAGAGAGGTGATATTTTTGACAATTTCACCATTGTTCTTATTGACAATATTATTACCACTTGTTGAGTTTCCTGCATCCAAAAGCAAGGTGTTTTTGGTAAGTGCACGTCCTGCATCAAAGAGGGTACCTAATTTTGCATAGCTGATACCATCAAGAGAACCATATGTCTTTCCTGTTGTTGCCACATAAATATCAAAGGTTGTATTGAAGGAATCGTTTTTCACCACTGGGGTAACCCCAAAAGGATAGCCGTTTGTTGTTTGAGCAAGTCTTTGTTCTAATGTTTCACCAATTGAACTCTTTGCCTTTTCCTTTATTGTTGCTGCTTCAGCATGAGTTTCCTCATAAGTTTTTTGTGTCGTGGTGGTTACATGATTGAGTTTTGGTTCTGGTGTTGCCGCATTTTCGATATTTTGTAAATTAGAAGCAATAGTGGCGTCCTCAGCAATAGTAGAAATACCATACTGTTTGGCTAAAGAGCTTGAAGCTGTATTATTAATATCTTCATGAGTTACTAATCGTGTTTGCGTTGAAGCTAATGCACCATCTTTAACCTGTATATCAATGAGCCCAATATTTTGTAAATCGCTACCTGGAGCGATGTAATGGGAGTTTTGACTTTGTGAGGTTGAGGCGGTTGAACTACTTCCATCAATGACAAGATCAATACCCTTGATTTGTGAACTGATCGTTTGTGCGTTGAATTGAGCATCATTCACATTGGAAACAACAATGACATAGTCTGCGAAGGTTTTTGCTTCTGTTATGTATTTGTTTGCATTGTGAAGAATAGTTTCTGTATCAGCAATATTGAGGTTAAGATCTGTGGTATTTTTGTTGGTACCTGTTAAGCCTGTAACCAGAACAGTAAAGCCGTTGTAATTATACAATTGATACGGTTGGAACATGAGTTTTCCCTCTGGATCAAGTATATTTGCACTCAAAACTAAAGGACCATTATTCATTGTGCTGTACTGTGCAAGGTCCCGTACACTATCAGTACCGGTATTCAAATCTTCTGAACCTGGAATTATCGCATCAAAGCCAAGTTTTCCAACGATATTTGCAGCGGACTGTAATTGGGTATTGTTGAAAGACCCAACGAGGTGGGTAATATTTCCGGTTCCAATCATTAAATTATTCTTGGTGAGACTGCGTATGGTATCGTACAACGTGCCCAGTTTTGCAAGGTTAATATCTGCTGTTTGACCTTTTACATTTCCTGCTGTTGTAATGTAGATATCGAAATTGTTTGCACCACTATCATTTTTGATAATGGAGGTAACTCCTAATGGGAGTTTTTGAGGAGTAAGTGGGGTAACTTTTACGGGAGTTTGGGCTGGTGCCTGCTCTGTTACTGCTTCGTTTTCTGTTGATGTCGTTTGATCTGTCGCTTGAGGTGGAAGTGTTGATGGCTCGGGTGTAGAAATTGACTTTTCTTCTTCAGCACTCATTGCTTTGATATCTGAAGCAAGCAGAGCCTGAACATCATCGCTATTTGCAAGGTATACATGTTGTTGAATTTGTTCTTTTGTGAGCGGTTTTGGCTCAGCATTTTTAAGGGTCATATCAATAGCACTGAGTTTATCTACACGAAGGTGTTTGTTACTGAGTGTATTGTATGACTGAACATTTCCTTGGAAGACTTCAGCATTTTCTTCTTTTTCTGTCGATGTGACAAGGATTGACCCATTTTTATCCAATTCATACAAAGAAACAGGAGTTGCAATTTTAATTTTACCCTGATAAGCCTCTGGTGTAATAACGTCCAATTGACCATCAACAAGATATAAAACAGGGGCATTTTTTTCCAATGCTTTTACAACCATGAGGCTGTTTTTATGTAAGGTAACCGTTCCAAACGAAGTAGAGAAACTGACGTTTTGGTCGCCAGTTCTCACGATGGTGTCTTTTTCAATGGTATCGAATGAAAGATTTTTGAGAGCGAGTTTATGACCATAGGTGTCATACACGCTCAATGATTGCGCATTATCTTCTAAGATAGGTGTACCATTACTTGCGAACAGGGCAGGAGCTGCCAAGGCCGTCATTAATAGTGTACTAATTCTCCATTTTGTAGTAGTCATAAGTATCCATCCCCTTTATTTATAAGAGTGCGAGTTTATATCCTATTGAATATTCAATGTCGCTATCGGCATCGTTATCATTGTCAATTATAACGCCAACTGTAATTACCTGCATATGGTAAACAATACCACAACTCAGTTTTATCTCAGTATTACGTAATGTTCCCAAACCTTCATAAAAATCTTCATCCATTCCTGGATATGATTTTTCATAGGAAGCAGTGAAATCTTTGAAGAGGGCAATTTGTCTATTTAACGCAAGACTTGCCTTCATCGAATAATCACTCCATTCTCCATCGGTGAAAGTTGAAAGTGCTTTTGCTTTGATATATGTTCTTCCGTCAGTGGTTGTGTACCCGACATTTCCACCAATTTTATACGTATCATTCATTGTTGGAATACTGACATTACATATCATATCAGTAATATCATCTCCAAAATCATTATTATTGTTTGCATCATCTTCAACGATGGTCTCAATGTGCATATTGTATTGCAATGCATCAAAAATCCAACCATTTGTACCAACTCTCCACGATATTTCTCTTGTTGAGTCATCATAGATAAGTCTTTCATAATCGGTGTCATAATCGTTGCTTATTTTACTGATGACATCGTAGTAGAGGTTCAGTGATGTTCCCTTCTTTTTAAAGAGTGGGGCAGTAATATCTAAGCTATAATCAATGAAGGTTGATCCTTCGGTAAAGAGGGTATCATTATCATTGAGTATGTCTTGTTGTGCTTCTTTCGTATCATCATTTGCTGGATTTGCTGTGGCATCACTATCACCAGAATTTGCAATAACTTCTTGTGCATCATCGTGGGTATACCCCTTGGTATTTAACTGTGAATATCCAATTTCGATGTTTTTGAGTAGAGGATTCTCTGATCTAAAAAGAGGTTTAATATATCCACGGTATCCCAAAAGAGTTGGAGCTAAAATATCATCGCTAATAATTTCACCACCAAGATGGTCAAAATTGAAAGCACTTCCATTCAATTCTCCTGCTAATCCACCTCTGTTGTAATAGAGACCAATAGAATCATCCGTGTAGTCATCAACCAAAGCACCATCGTTTAATGTTGCATTGATTAATTTTCCATAGTGAAAATGAAAATCTTCGGTAGGTTTTCCGTAATTAATATAATTGATAAATCCGGCATAGTGACTTGCATTTAATGCATAGTACTCATAATTACTTAAATCACCTTGTTCGAGAGAATCATAGCGATCCCAGTTGAAGGAAATACCATCATCAAACTCTATATCGAGAGGAAGACGTAATTCAATATCAGCTTTACCGAGAGAAAAAGAAGGGTAAAGAATAAGAGATAAAGGAGTTTCTGCATTGCTATCATCATCATTATTCGCAATGATGCCTGCATCGAGCCCAAATGAATATAATAGGGTAGAAGATGCGAAAAGAAGAGCAATTGAAGAGAGAAGGCCTTTGCGGAGAGTTTTCATAAAATCCTCATTTGATTATGTTACTTCAAAGTTTTTCACAGGTACTATGTATTATATAATTATCGGTAAAAAACTTTGTTCTAAAAGAGATACACTAATTTATTTTAAGTATATAACATTAATCTCTGAGAGAAAAGAGATTTCTTTTGAATATTTAAAACGTGAATATAGATAACGATAGCTTCAGAATGTGCCTTTATGAACGAGGGATACGATAAGGAAAATCATGAGCTTGGAACATATGTTCTCTGGTGAGTTTATCTATTCGTGCAAGCGAAGATATAATTGGTTTGAGTTTTGATCTGATATTACTCTGATCATAAGGACAAACGGGTTTTACCACTGGCAAATCGTAGGCTTCTGCAAGACGAGATAAGACATGTTCATGGACTTCAATCATCGGTCTAATAATATGTAATTCTCCCGAAAAGAATTCCTGAATTGGTTTCATTGTTGAGAAGGTACCTCTAAAACAAGTATTCATTAATGTTGTTTCTACTAAGTCATCAAGATGGTGTCCCAGCGCTATTAAGGTAATCTTATTTTCAGTTGCATAATCAAATAAAATTCTTCTTCGGTTACGGGAACACAAATAGCAGTTAAATTCACCTTTGAAGAAAATTGAGTATTGTGGTTCATCGACAATGACAAAATCAATTTCAAGATCAGCAAATAATTGTTTTAATTCAGCTTTAGCTTCATCACTAATAGGATGTTCAATCCAGTTAATCATGATGGCTTTGAGATTATACTTAATGGGAAGCCATTTTCTTCTGAGAGACAAAGAGAGGGCGAGGGCAAGAGAATCTTTACCTCCTGATACAGAGAGAAGAATGGTATCTCCATCTTTAATCATTTCGAACGTATTGATGGTTTTACCCACTTGTTTAATATAACGGCGTACCCAGTTTGGCATATCACCTTTGATGAGAGAAGTATAAGGAAGTTTTTCACACATGTTTAAGAGCCTCGTTGATTTCGTGTTCGCTAATGTATTCTGGAGCAAAGATTCTCGTTTTTCTTAATGTTGAAATAAAGCGAGATTTGACATCATCTTTAAAGAGTTGGTCATGGTCGGCAAAAGAGACGGTAGAACCATCACTTAAGACGAGAGGAATGTTTGCTTCAAAGGAAATGGGCTCAGGAATATCGATAATAATCTGATCAGAGAGCAGTTGCGGATGGTTTTGCTGTAATAATGTAAAGATGGCACTTTCAACTTTTTCTCTTTTGGTAATATCGCTGGCTTTTTTTTCAACCAAACCATTTTTATCAAAAGATTGTTCAAAGCGACAAGGAAGAAGACGATTGAATGTTACATCAATTAAATTATATAGTTCATCCTTATTTTGGAGAGCAAGGTAGTAAAAAGAGTAGTCATCAAGGCTGTAGAGTTGCTCTGGTTTGAGTGTACCATTGCTTAACATTCTTGCCAGTGGCTTTCTAATCATTGCTGTAGCACATCTGACTTTCTCATGCCAATATACTGCTTGATACATTTGATATTTTGAAAAGAGTACTTGTTCAAGTGAAGATTCAGCTTGATACAAAAGGGCACTTTTGCCTTCCTCTGTAATGGTAAGATGGCTGATAATATAGTCATAATCTTGTGTACCATACGGAACACCGGTAAAATATGCATCTCTGGTAAGATAATCAAGTTTATCGGGATCAAGTGATCCAGAGAGTAGGGTTCTGTAGTATTGTATTTCTTTATCATCTGTTTTTCTTTTCAAATCGATGATGGCACAAATACGATCGGGGTGAAAGCCACCTGCAAGAAGGGCTTGATGTAATTCATTATCATCATTAATTAATGAAGCTCCTAGAGCTTCATGGTCTCTTAATGGTAACTCTTTGAGTGAGTGTGCATAGGGAAAGTGTCCAACATCATGGAGTAAGGCAGCACAGAGGAAATCTTTAATTCCCTCTGGACTCAGTATTTCACCCTTTCCTCTTGATAAGAGGGAAGTGATAATATTTTTTGCTAAATGATATACACCAAGGCTATGGCAAAGTCTTGTGTGTACAGCACCTGGATAAACCAAGTATGCAGGTCCAAGTTGCTTAATTAAATGAAGCTGTTGGACTTGTGGTGTATGATAAACACCCATTAAATCTTTATTGAGCCTAATAGCTGACCACAAAGGGTCTTTAATATCAAGGCAATAATCATTGGTGAGGGTTGCAAGGGTTGCATTCATTTCATTTCTTGTCATGGTCCATATCATACGTAATAAATGGGATAATGTGAACTAGGCGGACAGAAATTACGCGCTCAGTTTTTGGGGAAAATGGCATTTTGCCATGAGCAAAAAGCGTGATACTACTTGTTTCCTCGTTCCTCCTGTTTTATACTTGGGATTATGAAGATAGCAAAGGTGTTTCTTATTTCCTTTTTTATAGGAATTCAGTCAGTTTTTTCTCTGTCTCTTTCCAATCAACTCATGGCACAGAGTGGAAAACCTCTTTTTGCTGTTGATAGTGATATTGGACAGTTAGAGCAGGTGAAATCTGGGAGTATCGAGGAAAAAGCGGTGCAAGCTGTAGAGACTCCTTATGATAACCAGTGGATGGAGTCCTATGTTGATGCGTCTCTATTCTACGGCTTTGCTCATGCTTTCAGTCAAACCCTTATTCAAACGCTTCCTTTAGTGCAACCTTTGCGAGTTGCTTCCCAACAATCCAGTAATCAAGAGGTCGTGGTTAAGATAAAAGACAAGAATAATACGCTGATGGTTGTTACCTTTGATCATGCAGATCCGCAGAAAGCGAAAATAGTAACAATTGAAGTGAAGAAGAGTGATGTGAGCGTCTCATGAGTTGCAAGGTTTTCTCTGATTCCTTGTGCTCTTTCTTTGCTTGAGATGTATAAAAAGCAAAAAAAAAGATTCCCAATATTTTGGAAATCTTTTATGAGCGGAGAGGGATTTGAACCCCCGACCAGTTGCGTGTAAAGCAACAGCTCTCCCACTGAGCTATCCGCCCGACTCATTACTTGCAATAACCTATCATAGGAGAGATAAAGAATCAAGAGCTTTTTGAAATTTATTTTGTAAATAATAAAATTGAGCGTTAATTGAGCTTTGCTTGAGTGAGAGATGGGAAAGGAAGGGGAGCATGAGGAAGAAAAGTGCAAGGAGAAAAATAAAAGTTATACACACTTTTGTATTTATTACAAAATAATGATTGCTTCTCTTGTTAAATTTCTTATTAATAATTATTATCAATACATAATGCTTCCTAATAAGGAGACTCACTGAACGCTCAATATGATAATAGATGCAGAGGAATGATAAAAAATTGGGAGAATTAATGAAATTAACGCAAATAGTAAAACTAAATGGACAAAAAGAAGATTATCAAAGGAGTAAGGTGCAAGAAGCAATTCATAGTGCCTTTATCGCAAAAAAGGAAAAATGTACCAAAAAAGAGCTGAATATTGTTGTTAAAGAAATTGAAACTCGGTTAAAAGAAGACAATCAGGAAGAAATACATGTTGAAAGGATTCAAGATTTAGTTGAAGAGACACTGATGAATCATAAATATTTTGATGTGTCAAAAGCGTATATTCTCTATCGATCTCAGCAAGCACAGAAGAGGGAAGAGCGACGACTTCTTTGTCTCGATGTTGATGTCTCTTATGTCAATGATGCTCTGAGGGAAGTACAGCGAGATTATCCAGAACCTCAGTATAGCTTAGCAATTCTTTACAATAAGTATACAGCCTTTAAAAAGACTGGTATGAGTCATGATGAAAAACTGCAATCACTGATTAAAGCAAGTGTAGAATTAACGACAATCGAAGCACCGCATTGGGAATTTATCGCAGCACGTTTACTGTTTGTTCAGTTTTCAACTCATTTACAACAATATCAGGTACAATATGGATTCCATAATTTCTATGAGAAATTGAGTTTCCTTACTGAGCATGGTTTATATGGTCGCTATATTTTAGAAAATTATTCCAAAGAAGAAATTGAACAAGCTGCAACATTGATTGATGAATCAAGAAATAATTTATTTACATTCAGTGGATTAGATTTGATTTTGAGACGTTATGTCATTAAAACACATGATAATCATTTGGTTGAATCTCCTCAAGAAATGTTTCTTGGTATTGCCCTTCACTTGGCAATGAATGAGAAGAATGATCGACTTGTGTGGGTTGAACGATTTTATGCAATGTTGAGTAAACAAAAGGTTACTATGGCAACGCCAACCTTAAGTAATGCGCGAAAACCTTATCATCAACTTTCTTCTTGTTTTATTGATACGGTGCCAGATTCTTTAGATGGAATTTTTAGGTCTATTGATAATTTTGCAAAAGTAAGTAAGTTCGGCGGTGGTATGGGTCTTTACTTTGGTAAAATACGTGCCGTTGGTTCTGCTATTAGAGATTTTAAAGGTGTCGCTGGTGGGGTTATTCGATGGATTAAACTCGCCAATGATACCGCTGTTGCTGTTGATCAATTAGGAGTAAGACAAGGAGCGGTTGCTGTGTATCTTGATGCTTGGCACAAAGATCTTCCTGAGTTTCTTCAAATTAAAACAAATAATGGGGATGATAGAATGAAAGCTCATGATGTCTTTCCTGCTGTTTGCTATCCCAATCTTTTTTGGGAGATGGTGGATACCGATATCAATGGCACCTGGAATCTCATGTGTCCGTATGAAATATATAAAGCAAAGGGTTATCACTTAGAAGATTATTATGGCAAGGAATGGGAGGAGAAATACCGCAGTTGCGTTGCTGATTCTCGTATTTCTAAGAGACCTATTATCGTAAAAGATCTCATACGACTTATTTTAAAATCGGCTATTGAGACAGGAACTCCTTTTGTCTTTAACCGAGATATTGTGAATGAAGCAAATCCTAACAAACATCAAGGAATTATTTACTGTTCAAATTTGTGTACAGAAATTGCGCAAAATATGAAAGAGATAGAATTGGTGAGTGAAGAGATTACGACAGAAGATGGTGATACGGTGGTCGTTGAAAAAACCAAGCCTGGTGAGTTTGTGGTGTGTAATTTAGCATCATTAGTTCTCGGAAATATTGATACGGATAGTCAAGAAGATATCGAAAATACGGTAAATTCTGTGGTAAGAGCTTTGGATAATGTGATTGATTTGAATATGTATCCCGTTCCTTATGCAAAAGCAACGAATCAAAAATATCGTTCTATAGGTCTTGGAGTAAGTGGCTATCATCACATGCTGGCAAAACATCAAATTAGTTGGGAAAGTCAGGCGCATTTAACCTATGTTGATAAAGTTTTTGAAACCATTAATTATTGTGCCATCAAGGCAAGTATGCTCATTAGTAAGGAAAAGGGAAGTTATCAATTATTCAAAGGAAGCGAATGGCAAACTGGAGTTTACTTTGAGAGAAGGCATTATACCAGTGAAAAATGGTTGGCATTAAAAGCTTTGGTGAAAGAAAATGGGTTACGAAATGCTTATTTGATGGCTATTGCGCCAACGAGTAGTACGAGTATTCTTACCGGTACCACAGCTGGATTAGATCCAATCATGGAAAAATATTTCTTAGAAGAAAAGAAAAATATGCTTATTCCT
>Ga0172378_10003029_pt1 | contig 15770 bp, 15 predicted proteins | sample GrowelOW332metaG_FD_119755 | JGI IMG/M metagenome (GOLD analysis project Ga0172378, IMG submission 119755) | Groundwater microbial communities from an aquifer near a municipal landfill in Southern Ontario, Canada - Pumphouse #3_1 metaG | ecosystem: Environmental > Aquatic > Deep subsurface >... | reverse complement strand
TTCCCGCTTCACCAAGGCCGGACATCCCTGTCCGGCAGGGTGGATTTTCATAAGCCGCACAAAAAAAGCTGCGGACGGACTGGAGGTTGAATATGTTAAAGATTGACGCTACGCCGGAACTGGCATTCGATGTTCTTAATAAACAAATCCGTGAATCGGGAGAAAAGCATGTGAAAATTTCACATGCAATCGGACAGCGGTATATTGCTGCAGGACTTGCAGGACGAAAAATCGACATCGACGGAACCCCCGGAAACGCGCTCGGTGCGTACCTTGACGGATCCACGATTACAGTCGAAGGCAACGTCCAGGATGCAACCGGCGACACAATGAACACTGGTGAAATAGTCGTACACGGAAACGCAGGAGACGCAACAGGGTATGCCATGAGAGGTGGTTCGATTTATATCCGCGGAAATACGGGATACCGCGCCGGCATTCATATGAAAGCATATAAAACACAGCAGCCTGTCGTCATAATCGGCGGAAAAGCAGGAAGTTTCCTTGGCGAATATCAGGCCGGCGGTACCATCATTGTGCTCGACCTTGAACCACCCGTTACGATCAATGGTGAAGTAACTGCAGGCGCACCGATGCCCCGCGAAATTACCGGCGCATTCGTCGGAACAGGCATGCATGGTGGTGCAATTTACCTGCGCACGGACAAAGCTCCTGACCTTCCAAAGCAGATTCACGTCGCAATGAAAAAAGGAACCGAAATTCCTGAAATAAAGTCGTATATCACTAAATTCTGCGAATATTTCAGCGACGTAAATAAAGAATCGATTCTTGCCTCAACATTTGCAATACTGACTCCCGACAGCAATAATCCGTACAAACAGCTGTACACAACCAACTAACAAAAAACCGGTATATTTGCAGGCATGGCCATATTCCATCTTAAGAGGAATACAGCCATGCTCATTTTCCCTGCATAGTATAAAATAAAAATATAGTATATATTCGGATCATGCAGTTCATACTGAATCCTATGCCCTTTCAGGGGAATCTTCACAAGCGGAAGTATTTTGAAGGATGGTACCTTAAACACGTTTCAAAAGACAAATCCTGTGTTCTTTCCTTTATCCCGGGAATTTCCCTGACTCCGGAAGACAGATGCTGTTTTATACAGGTTATCGACGGAATAAGCGGTAAGACCTGGTATATCAAATATCCACTGGAAACATTTCAGTGGAACAGCAGTGTATTTTCCGTTTCAGCAGGGACTTCAACCTTTTCTCTGAACGAATGTTCTATTAACATTGATGAAAGTGATTTGAAAATTGCAGGAAATTTGAATTATTCAGAAATGCAGTTTTACCCGCGGACCCCGGGACACCCGGGTATTATGGGATGGTTTTCCTTCATCCCCGGACTCGAATGCAGACATGATGTACTTTCTATGAATCACACCGTCTCGGGAACGCTGCAGATGAACGGAAAACTTCTTGATTTTACAGAAGGCTCCGGCTATATCGAAAAAGACTGGGGATGGAATTTTCCATCCTCCTATATCTGGATGCAGTGCAGCAATTTTGACGAATCAGGAACTTCGTTTATGATGGCAGTCGCACGGGTTCCCATAGTCCCCTTTGCAGGAAAAGGTATTCTGGGATTCCTGGGTTTTCTGCAGACAAGGGGAAAGATCCGTACATTCGGCACATGGAACAGATGGGCCGTAAAAAACTGCCTGTTTCCCGGTAACGGAGAAGGCACCGTTATGCTCACCGACGGGCATGAACAAATCGACTGCTGCGTTAAGAGCAGCAGCGCAGGTATGCTGAAAGCCCCGGCAAAAGGCGCTATGAGTCAGATCGTAAAAGAAAGCATTAATGCATCCGTATCTATCCGCGTTACAGGAAAGGATAGAACTGTTTTTTCACTGGAAGGATATCCCGGAGGATTCGAACAGCGGGGAATTTTCAGCTGAACAGCAGCAGAATCCAATATCAAAAAATAAACACCAGCCCCGGCGCAGAACGCCGCAGTTGGTGTTCTCCCGGTATTGCAGCCGGGATTCAATACCCTTCATATATGTACAAATAAAAACGGCTATTTATAAATTCTGAGCCGCTCTTCTACAGGAAGAAATGTTTTTTTATCAGGTTCTGCAAGAGGCTTTCCAAAAGGCATCTCTGCAAGAAGTTTCCACCCTGAAGGCACGTCCCACATTTTTCTGACTTTTTCGTCTATGAGCGGATTATAATGCTGTAAATTTGCCCCGAATCCGGCAGCTTCAAGCATCATCCACACATTCGACTGCAGCATACCGGACGATTCCAGCGACCAGACGGGAAAATTATCTTTATACAAAGGATAGGCTTTCTGCAGCCCTTCAATTGTATCCTGATCCTCAAAAAAGAGTACGGTCCCCGAACCGTTTTTAAATCCACTAACTTTTTCTTCCGTAGCAGCAAATTTATCTGCAGGAACAAGCGGCCGGAGCGTTTCTTTCGTCATATCCCATAATTTATCGTGCTGCGCTCCGAACAGTACGATAACCCTTGAGCTCTGTGAATTAAATGCCGACGGTGTATACTTGACAGCGTCGGCTATGAGCGACTGAATTTCAGAATCACTGATAACAGGTTCTTTGCTTACAGCATAAAAAGACCTGCGTTCTTTCAGGACATTTTCAAATGACTTTGCAATAACCATTTTGAACCTCCGTCTTTACACTTTAAATTTGCGCTATTCTGCTCAATAAGTCAAACATTTTCTGCAGCTGCACTGATGAACAGAAAACACCAGACTATTCTGTCCGCTTACCGACAGAAACTGCATAATTCTGTACCTCTGTACATCCTGTACCGTATACAATCTCGTTACCAAGTTCAACACTTGTAATATAACAGGTACTGTCAAGCAGGTTCTGATTTATCAGATACTCCATAAATTTACTGACACAAAAAGGACCGCCTGTTATATCCTGCTTTGCTTCAAATGCAATATATGTCCAGCTGTGATTACTTCCGCCGCTGTTATCAGTATGTCCGCCTTTTACGTAGACATTATAGTCTTTCCCGTCTATTACAACATCAGAATATTTTTTCCCGGCAGGTTTCATTCCCCTGTTCATCGTCCAGATCATGATCTCATGTGTTATATTGTCAATTCTCTGAGGTAATCCTGAAACACACCAGATGGAAAAAGCCATATTATATACACCATTGGCATTAACAGATGTATCAAAGTCCGCAGTAATAGTACAAAGTCCTGCCTGACACGGAAAAGGACTGGCAATACCGGACAAAGCATCCCATGGTTTATCTCCATAAATTACTTCAGGATATGCAACAACCATGCCTGAAGAATTCGTCCAGTCCCACTGCCAGCCTAAACCTGTACTACTGCCGTTATTTTCAACAAAGACAGTTTGAAAGCGACTGCCGGTGGCGGCTTTTTTATTCCAGACATTATTAACCACCCGGTACTGTGTACCGTACAGTACACTTTCCCAATCCCTGCAGGCAGAAGCAGTAATAGTACCCTCAGGTTTATATTTTACATCTATATCTTTATTTACAGAGGTGCACGAACACAGTGGCAGTAAAAATACCGTACACAATATCAGTATTCTTAATAATTTCATATTCCAGTCCTTATAATAATTTTTTAACAGTAAATTTTAAATCCAGGGAACACCACCATAATTCAAAGCAGCTTTTCTTCCCAGAGCAGCCCCTGCGGCAAGAGACTTTTTAATATCGTGAGTTAAATAATATTCCGCTGAAAAACCGGCCTGAAAAGCATCTCCACACCCCGTCGTATCCACTACTTTTTCTACAGGCAGCGCATTCTGCCGGTATGCAGCACCGTTTTTAACGGCAACACTCCCCTCTGCTCCAAGAGTCAGTACAATTATCCCACTGTAATATTTTGATATTGCAGTCAGTTCTTCCAGCTGATTACTTACTCCACCAAAATATGCTATATCAACGCATTTTAATCCTTTTTTAAATAATTCATATGTATTAAAATGTAAAAAATCTACTGTCAGAAAATTAATATTCTTTTTACGCAGCAAAGCCTGTTCATAGTTTGGTCCGTTTACGTGTGTGGCCCAGATATTAAAATCCGCAATATACTGCCAGTCTGATTCATGTAATGCAAATGTATCGTATACTCCACTGTGCCATGCACCTGCTACACCTGTGCGCTCTCCGTTATCATCATCGATAATCTGATTGCATGCAGTGGTTCCCTCTATTCTATATAAATGAGAAATATCTACAGAATATTTTCTTAATAAATCTTCAATTTTGTTACCAGTCCTGTCCGTCCCAAGAGCACCCACAAAAGCACTTTCATACCCTGACTGTTTAAACCGTATTGCTTGATTTAATGAATTGCCACCGGCAAAATACTCATTCTGCTGCGGGAAATAATCCATTGCAGCAACACTGAAACAGGCAATTTTCATTCTCTCCTCCAGTTTCCGTTTACTTATTTTAACGACAATTTTATTGAATACTGCCGTAATTTATTTTATCACAGTATTACTGATTCTGTATATGTCGTACTTCAAAAACGATGCAGAACACTGTATCCGGGGTTGTAACGTTTGATTATTAGTTTATCATTCATTATAATAGTTATATGCGTAGTATAGAATCCATACAGGATATCATTACTTTAAGCCATGCACTCGAATCTGAGACTCGTATAAAAATGCTGCAGCTTATAATAAAAAACAAAGATATCAACTACAAAGAGCTCGCAGACGCTCTTCATATCAGCAATGGTGCTATTACGCATAATATGAAAATTCTTGAAGATGCAGGACTTGTTGAATACGTTTACTCTCCCGGACTCAGAGGTTCGCAGAAAAACTGTACGATTAAGGATTATCAGTTTATGATAAACCTGCTTTCTTTTCCAAAAACAGACCGTGTATTTGAAACTGAAATTCCAATCGGTCATTTTACTCTGTATGAAATTTCTCCTACCTGTGGTCTTGCCTCCCGCAGCGCTCTTATAGGCAAAATAGACGATCCGCGGTATTTTGCCGCTCCTGAAGCGGTCGAGGCAGCAATTCTCTGGTTTACGAAGGGATTCGTGGAATACCGTATTCCAAACTATCTGGAAAAAGGACAGACAATTACAGAAGTTCAGTTTTCTTTTGAAATAAGTTCTGAGGCCCCCGGGTACTGCAACAACTGGCCGTCCGATATTTACTTTTCCATTAATGGTGTACAGCTGGGATACTGGACAAGTCCCGGTGATTTTGGAGGAGAAAAAGGACTTTTCACTCCAGACTGGTGGGATTCTAACTGGAATTCGTACGGGCTGCTCAAACTGCTCACTATAACAAAACAGGGAACGTTTATGGACGGCGGTAAAATATCCGGCATCAGCATAAATGATCTTAACCTCGAACCAGGTTCAACAATATCGTTCCGCATTGCAGTTCCCGAAACCGCCAGACACACAGGAGGATGTACGCTGTTTGGTAAAGGATTCGGAAACTACAACCAGAACATCAAAGTACGCTCTATTTTTACTGACTGACAGTTATTAAATATCGAATGTGAGTACGTTCCACGAAAGCGGCCGAATGTTTACAGTAAACATACCGTTTTTTCCTGATGCATCACATTCTGCAGTGCTGTTCAAGTGAGGAACTACTGCGTCAGGCTTTTCAAACGTATTTCTGGCGTTCAAATCACTGCCTGAAAGTTCCTGCCATTTTGTAAAATGCAGGCTGCCGAATGTGGACATATCCAGATCCACACTATGTACATCTGTTTTACTCGTATTAAGACAAAAAACATGAAGCGATTTCCCGCTTCTGTCAACCACAGCTGCTGCTGTAATTACAGGAGAAGCCCCGTAACAGGTTTCTATAGTGTCAGTCTTAATAATCGGCTGGAGGGCAGTTCCCCGTGCATTTGAAGATATATCTTTAAATGGATAAAATATGGTCTGCTTTATAACACTGCCGCCTTTCATGGTAAATATAGGTGCTATTACGTTTACCAGCTGGGCAAGGCATGCTATTTTTACCCGGTCACAGTTGTTAATAAGCGTAATACCAAGGCCCGCAAAAACAAGTGCATCAAGGAGTGAATAGCGGTCTTCCAATATCTCCGGAGCTTCCATCCAGTCGTGTTCTTTCTGGTTCTGCTGATACCATACGTTCCATTCGTCGAACGAAAGATTTACCGTTTTTCTGGAACGTTTCTGCGCTTTTACATAATCAACAGTCCCCGTCACGGTCTTAATAAACCTGTTCATATCCACGAATGAAGCAAGAAAATCTTCATCGTTACCGTAGTTTTCATAGTACCTGTGCAGAGAAAGGTAATCTACGTTGTCATAGGTATATTCGAGCACCGTACGGTCCCATTCAGGGTACGAAGGCATAATGGAAGTTGCACTGCCGCATACAACCAGTTCGACATTTTTGTCGATCCACTTAAGTATTTTAGCAGTTTCACGTGCCTTTTTACCATATTCGTCTGCTTCAAGATGACATATCTGCCACGGACCATCCATCTCGTTTCCAATACACCATGTCTTAATATCGTACGGCTGCTCGTGTCCGTTCTGCCTGCGGAGATCACTTAGAGCGGTATTCCCCGGAAAATTACAGTACTCAAGAAGTTCACCGGCTTCTTTTGGAGTGCCCGTACCCATATTTACAGCACCCATAATTCTAGTGTTTGTTTTTTTAGTCCAGTCATAGAATTCGTCAATACCAATCTGGTTCGATTCTATTGAATGCCATGCTAAATCCAGTTTTTTCGGACGCTGGCTGCGGGGACCAATACCATCACGCCAATTGTAACCAGATATAAAATTTCCGCCCGGATACCGCACCATATCTACACCCAGTTCACGTACCAGATTAATAACATCCGTACGGAATCCCTGCTCGTCTGCGGCTGCGTGTCCCGGTTCATAAATGCCAGTATACACAGCACGCCCCAGATGCTCTATAAAGGAACTGAATAAACGGTCATCCGTTTCTGCAATAACAAGAGTTTTGTCTATAAATATTTTTGTTTTTTTCATAATTTTTAACCTTTTACACTTCCAACAGTAAGACCTGTAATGAAAGCTTTCTGATTCAACAGAAATAAAATAATAATCGGAACAATAGATATAACCGATCCGGCCAGAAGAACGTCATAGTTATTTCCGTACGGTGTGAGCAGCGACATAAGGCCTATCGGCAGCGTAAGTTGTGTGTCAGAACGCAGAGCAATAAGCGGCCACACAAATCCGTTCCAGCTGTTCATAGCCTGCAGAATCATGATCGAAGCAAACGCAGGCAGCATAACAGGGCTTATAATCCTGAAGAAAATAGTAACTTCATTGCAGCCGTCTATGCGTCCGGAATCAATAAGATCGTGAGGTATACCCATAGCATACTGTCTGAAGAAAAACACCGCAAACGGAGACACAATGAACGGTAATATAACACCCGCTTTTGTATCTATAATATTCATAAATATAGTAAGCTTAAACAGAGGCAGTATCAGTATTTCTGTAGGAATCATCATGACAGCAAGGACAAGGACGAATATAATATTCCGTCCCCGGAAATCATACACAGCAAGCCCGTAACCGACCATGGAGCAGAAAAGCAGGGAAAGTGCCGTCTGCATTACAGTTATTAAAATACTGTTTTTATACCATAAAAAATATAAACCACTGTTGTAATTAATCAGCGCCTTAAAATTATGCAGCGTCATAGTAGTAAAATCAAGGTTTACGGTAAGACCGTTCTGCACCATCTCACTTCCGGGACGTAATGACGAAAGAATCATAAACAGAAACGGAGTAAGTGTAAAACACGCAGTAATAAGCAGGACAAGATACTTAGCTGTTTCTGCAATTATATCGTTTGTTTCGTTTTTATGCATAGTATTAATTCTCCCCCTGCTTTTTGAATGCCCCTGTAAAATAAAGCTGCACTATATTAATAATCATGATAATTACGAACAGTGCAACACCGATTGTAGATCCCATTCCCAGATGTGCATAATTAAATCCTTCCAGATAAATATACGACACCAGAGTTAAACCAATGTCCCCCGGAGAGGCGGCAGAAGAAAACAAAGTATATGTTTCTGCAAACATAGCAAAACCTGCATAAATACTTATAGTAACCACGTATACCGTTACCGGCTTAAGATTTGGTACGGTTATGTACCAGAACTTCTGCCAGGCATTTACTCCGTCTATAACCGCAGCTTCATATTGTTCCTGAGGAATGGCATTAAGACCTGATATAAAATAAATTATATTTACACCAAGCCATCTCCATGTACAGAATAAAACCAGAACAAACATTGTTGTTCCACGCTGAAACAGCCATTTCTGCGGTTTTCCTCCGATTTTAATAAGAATATTATTCATCAGTGCCGTTTCCTGCGCACTGAATACATATCTGAAAAAAATCCCGGCAACGACGACAGAAGTAAGCGCCGGGAGGAAAAAAGATGATTTAAAGAAATTCTTAAATTCTGTGGTTCTTGAATTAATAAGAACCGCAAGGAACATAGGCAGAGGAATAAGGATAACAAGCGTCAAAGCGGTATATACGGTACTGTTTGCAAGTGCCGTATAAAACTGTGTATTAAATAAATTCCTGTAATTCTTAAGACCTATAAACGCAGTGTCATCAAAACCGGCAATATCCTGAAAGCTCATAATAACAGTAGAAATAAGAGGATAAACAGTAAACACTGCAAATGAAATAAGAAACGGTAACACAAAAATCCATGGTGCATTTTTTTGTGTTATAAACTGAATTTTTTTTTGATTTATCATTTTTATAAACTCCAGCCGGGTTTTTCAACCCGGCTTATTAAAGATCTGTCAGAGTGTCAGTCGGCAGCGTTCAGCTGTTTATTTGCAGCCGTAAGCGCTTCGCGCGGAGTCATGCTTCGTTCGCCAAGAACTTTAAACATGACGTTCTTCTGTACAAGTGTCTGTGCAAGCGGGAACTTTTCACCGACATTAATACCAAGAATTTCATTCTTAATGCTGTAAAGCATGTCAAAAACTCCGGTACCAAAATAATCAGTATATTCGTTAGGAGCTTTCATAGCCGGATCAGTCCAGACATCCCAGCGGATAGGATCAAAGCCAAGCATTGTCCATGTTTTGATTGAACCTTCCTTGGATCCCTTTGCATAGAACAAAAAGCGTTTTGCCAGACTCTGATTTTTTGACTGTACCGTAACAGCAGTTCCCGTACCACCCATACCGGCAGAACGTGCTCCGCCGATTTTCCATACAGGGAGCGGGCGCACAATCATTTTTCCCTTAAGTTTCGGCATATATGCCGTAAAACGACCCATGTACCACAACGGCATCCAGACACTTGCAGCACCTTCATTATTCATAAAAGCCCAGTACTCTTCCGAATGATGAAATCCGCCCGGAGCAATGACAGCAACGCCGTCATCAACAAGTTTCTTAAGGAATTCAAGCGTTTTCACGTTGACTTCACTGTCCAGAACGCCCTTCCCGTTTTTGTCAAGAAAGTCTCCACCCTGCTGTACAATAAGAGGATAGAACGACCAGTGCTCTGTTGACTCAACCGTGCACATCGGTTTTCCGGTCTTAGCTTTTACAATTTTACCGGCATTATAGTAGTCATCCCAGGTAACAATTTTGTCCGGGTCTACACCAGCCTGATCAAGCAGCTCTTTGTTATAATACATAACCGCTGCACCAACATGATAATCTATACCGTAATAGTTATTACCTTTTTTATAGCTGTTAAAACGACCAATAATAAATTTGTCTTTTTCCGGTTCAATAACATCATTAAGCGGAACAAGACCCGGCTTTTTCCCTTTCAGGTAGTTGGCAAATTTTCCGATCTCAATATCACAAAGATCCGGTGCACCTCTGCCCGACTGCAGCGCTATAAGCAGTTTATTATGCAGATCGTCATAACTTAACACACTGACCTGCAGATTAATCTGCTCATCAGGATGCTGCTTATTCCAGCATTCTGCCGCATCCTTCATGAATCCACTATGAAGCTCCTGAAATGTCCAGAAACTCAATTTCGTGGCTTTTTTAGACGCTGCAAAAACCATGTTTACACTTGCAAAAAGCATGGCCGACGTCAATACCATTTTCGTTACTAATTTCATATAACCTCCTTTAATACATTTAGTTTAACATTTGTTATACTAATAAACTAAATGTTCAACATATTTGAAGTGTATATCTGGTCTTTGTGTTTGTCAAATAAATTCGTATCAGATTGTAGTATTTCGAAAAATATAAAAAAAACGATAAATAAGGAATATTTCTTATTTCTGACGCCGTATGCGTCCTCTTGTATGTGACACAGACCTGCTGTTACACTACCGGTACAATGAAAGTCGACAGGCTCATCGGAATAGTATCACTGCTCCTTCAGCAGGAAAAGTGTACCATCAGATCGCTGTCTGAACGATTCGAAGTATCACGGAGAACGGTCAGCAGGGATATACAGACACTTTGTATTGCAGGAATTCCCGTATACACGGCATCAGGACAGAACGGCGGCGTATCCATTATGGACGGATATACGATAGACCGCACACTGCTTACAAAAGCTGACATGCAGGCAATCTTTACCGGATTAAAAAGTCTGGACAGTATCTGTGGTACAAAAAAATACCAGCAGCTCATGGGAAAACTATCGGCAGCGGAACAGCCTCCGCAGTATATAGATATAGACCTGGGATCATGGTATAAAGATTCGCTCATCCCGAAAATTTCACAGATACTTACGGCAGTCGAATCAGAAGAACTGCTTTCGTTTACGTATTATGCCCCCGACAGAGAAAGTTCACGGGTTGTAGAACCGTACAGCATCGTTTTCAGATGGACATCATGGTACCTGTGGGGATACTGCACGCTGCGTAACGACTTCCGCCTGTTCAAACTGAACCGCATTCAGAACCTGAAACAGACGGGCACGAAGTTCACCCCGCGGCCGCTTCCACCGTTCGAACGCAGCAGTGCGCCTCTTTTTCCTGAAACAATTCAGGCAGCCGTTCTTTTTGATGCATCTTCAAAATGGAGACTCGTTGAACAGTTCGGACCGGAAAGTTTCAGTACGCAGCCGGACGGAAGGCTGCTGTTCCGTTCCGGTTTTGCCGACAAAAACAGCCTGTTCGGGTTTCTCCTGAGTTTCGGTTTTACCGTCGAACTTGCAGAACCACAGGAACTCCGTCCCGAATTCGGCAGGATGCTGCAGGAAATGGCAGAAAAATACCAAACGTGACATACAGGTGTCATGACCGGGACTGTATGCTGTATACATCAAATACGGAGGTATACAGTATGGAATATGAAATTATCGAACTTGCAGAAAAAACAGTAGCAGGAATTGCAGCACGGACAAACAATTCCAGTCCCGACATGACTGCCGTCATCGGCGGTTTGTGGAGTACTTTTTTCAGCCCCGGTGTCTGCACTGCAATAACAGGCAGAAAAAATGCGTTTACACTCGGTATCTACACCGATTATGCAGGAACAGAAAAAGACGATTACACGGTAATCGCCGGGTGCGAAGTACAGGCAGACGCCGCAGTACCAGCCCCTCTCACACTCAGAAAACTGCCTGCGGGTAAATATGCACGCTTTACCGTCAGAGGGAATGCACATACAGCAGTAGCCGCATTCTGGCAGGAGCTGTGGGCGATGAAGCTGCCGCGCGCCTTTACCTGTGACTTTGAAGAATACCGGACAAGCGACATGGAGCATGCCGAAATATTCATCTATGTCAGCCTCAGATAAAACAAAAAAATACACGCACAGAGCAGACATTCAGCTCAGTGCGTGTATAAAAGTGCAATCTTAGCAAAATAGTACCAATAACGCAAAACATTCTCCATAAGTTCATATAACTCTTCTATTTTCAAAACACAGATCCGGCCTGATACTAGCTGTATAAACAGGAGGAAAGAATACGATGAAAAAAGAAATTCTTTCAACAATGATGGTATTGGGACTTGTCACCACAAGTGTTTTTGCAAAGGGGCCGGCAAAAAAACAGCCTGTAGCAGGCATGGTCTGGTATAATTTTGCCGATACGTTTATTACCGCTGTACGTAATACCGTGGCTGCGGAAGCCAAAAAAGGCACAATAAAAGTAATAGCCACCGATTCTCAGAATGATATTGCAACGCAGGCAAACAATATCAATGCCGTACTGGCAAAGAAAATCGACTTTATCTGCATCAACAACATCAGCCCGAACGACAGCGCGTCGATGATACAGAAAGCAAAGGAACGGAATATACCGATCCTTTTTGTTAACTGCACCAGCCCTACGGAAGAGGAACTGAATTCGTACGACAAAGCATATCATATTTCAAGTGCGGCCGAACAGTCGGGAGAAATTCAGGGAAAAGTCGTCTCCAAATACTGGAAGGACAATCCAAAAGCCGACCGGAACGGAAACGGAAAACTTGATTATATCATGCTCGTCGGGATGCAGGGAAATTATGATTCCCAGATGCGTACTGAAAAATCCATTGCAGAAGTAAACGCCGAAGGCATCCAGACAAACTGCCTGCAGCAGATGCTCTGCAACTGGCAGCGCGGCGAAGCAATGAATCAGGTTGCCTCCATACTTGCAGCAAAAGGGAAGGACCTTGATGCCGTATTTGCGAACAATGACGATATGGCCCTCGGTGCAATCCAAGCACTTAAAGCCGCAGGGTATTTCGGAAACGGCCCGTATATCCCTGTTGTCGGCGTGGATGCAACGAAAGTCGGCGTACAGGCAATTCAGGACGGAACGATGCTTGCAACAAGCCTTAATAATCCGGTAACGCTCGGTAAAACCATGTACAAGGTTCTGACACTGTTCAACGAAAACAAACCGATAACGACCGAAAACGTCGGTCAGAAAGTCACGGGTAAACATATCTGGCTCAACTATGTTGCCATCACAAAAGACAACATACAGGATGCTGCGTACTAAAACAGTATGGCAGACAGGAGGCAGCGGAAGATTATTCTTCCCTGCCTCGTATGAAATGGAGTGCATATGTCGTTATTACTATTAAAAATAAATCATATCTGCAAATCTTTTCCCGGTGTACGTGCACTTAACGATGTCACATTTTCGGTCGATTCAGGTTCTGTCCATGCTGTCATGGGAGAAAACGGCGCCGGAAAATCAACGCTCATGAAATGCATTTTCGGGCTGTACCATCCCGACAGCGGGAATATTGAACTGAACGGTCATGTATGTTCTCTTGAAACTCCGAAGCAGGCGCTCGAAAACGGAATTTCAATGATCCACCAGGAACTTCAGAACGTTCCCACTCAGAACGTCATGGAAAATATCTGGCTCGGAAGAATACCGTACAGAAAGAATATGAAACTGTTCCGCTGGGTTGATGAAAACCGCATGTATACTGATACAGTCAAACTGTTTAAAGAGCTTCATCTGTCAATTGATCCACGTGCACAGGTAAAATCGCTGAGTGTCGCCGCGTGCCAGCTTATTGAAATTGCACGTGCTGTTTCCTACAACTCAAAAATAATCATTATGGATGAACCGACATCTTCTCTCACAGAAAAAGAAACAGCGATTCTGTTTTCCATTATAGAAATGCTCAAAGAAAAAGGTGTTTCGATTTTATATATATCACATAAGATTGAAGAAGTAATGAAGATTTCCGACAAAATCACCATTCTCCGCGACGGAAAACTTGTCGGAACGTACGCTACAAAAGATATTGATGATAATTTTCTTATAAAAAATATGGTAGGGCGGGAAATGACAGAACGGTTCCCGGTAAAACAGAGTAAAAACGGATACGGAAAAGTAATGCTCAGGGTTTCCCGTCTTGAATCAGCCGTTCCGCATTCATTTCATGATATTTCATTTGAAGTACGGCAGGGAGAAATATTCGGCATCGGAGGTCTGGTCGGTGCCCAGCGGACGGAACTTATCGAATCAGTGTTCGGTCTGCGCCCGGTAAAAAGCGGCAGTATAGAAATAGACGGTGAACAGGTAAAAATAAAGTCTCCGGGAGATTCCATAAAGAACGGTATCGGACTTCTTACGGAAGACCGTGCACGTACCGGTATACTCGGAAAACTGTCCATCGTCGACAATATGCTCATCGTTAATCAGCGGTACAGTATTACGCGGTACCGGACCGGAGGTTTTTTTCTGAACGATACACTCCGGAGAAAAGACTGCAGAAAATATTCGGATGAATTATCCATAAAAACGGCGACACTTGATACGCGCATCAGCGTACTTTCGGGGGGAAACCAGCAGAAAGTTCTTCTGGGACGATGGCTCATGACGGACCCGGAAATTCTGATTCTTGACGAGCCGACCCGCGGTATAGACGTGGGCGCAAAATATGAAATTTATATGATCATGCGGAAATTAACAGAACGGGGAAAGTGCATCATCATGATCAGCAGCGAGATGCCTGAACTCATGGGAATGTCGGACAGAATTATGGTAATGTGCGAAGGACATATGTCCGGAATAATCGAAGGTTCGTCCGCCACCCAGGAGAAAATCATGAAGCTGGCAAGCAGTTATTAATTTGAAAAATGAAGGAGGATTACTAATGACTATAAAAGAAAATACACTAAAAAAATTCCTTGTCGACAATATTCTCTATGCAGTTCTGCTGGCAATGTTCGTGGTTCTGATACTGATATCACCGTCGTTTCTGTCGCTTGTCGTCATCAGGGACATTCTTATGCAGAGTTCCACCAGACTTATAATCGCACTCGGCTGTATGTTCATACTGATTGTTGCAGGGGCGGATCTGAGCGGCGGCCGCGTTGTCGGTCTGGCTGCTGTTATTGCAGGCTCTCTGGCACAGGCAGCCTCGTATTATAATAAATTTTTTCCTGCCATTCCCGAGCTGCCCGTTATCATTCCTGTTCTGATTGCGGTTACGGCCGGGCTGCTGGCAGGTTTTCTTAACGGAGTAATAGTGGCAAAACTCAAGGTTAATCCGTTTATTGCAACTATGGGTATTGCTCTTGCCGTATACGGATTTAACTGCCTGTATTTTAATCTTCCGCCGAATAATTCCCAGCCGCTCGGCGGCTTTACAAAGAGTTTTTCAAGTCTCGGCGGCGGTTCAACATTCGGCATACCGAATATCATCATCATAGCAGTCATCTGTGCGGTTGTCGTATATGTATTCCAGAAAAAAACATGCCTCGGCAAAGAACTGTTTGCAGTCGGCGGGAACATCGAAGCTTCACGCGTATCAGGTATAAATGTCTCCATGCTGCTTATCCTTGCGTATTCTGCAGCAGGGGCACTTTACGGTCTGGGCGGCGTTCTTGAAGCCGCACGGACAGGCAGTGCTACAAGCAATTACGGAGCAGGTTACGAAATGGATGCCATCGCTTCCTGTGTCGTCGGCGGCTGTTCCCTGTCCGGCGGTCTGGGATCAGTTCCCGGTGTAGTCGTCGGTGTCCTTATTTTTAACGTCATCAGTTACGGACTTACGTTTATCGGTATAAGTTCTTACTGTCATTCGAAAGCGATTTTGTCCAGTAAACAGTTTAATAAAACTGAGCTTTTTTGCGAAAAAGATTGGCGTTAGAGATTCTCCAGATGCTGTCGTAAGGGGGAATATACTTCTTGTGACTGACAGGTTTGACATCGTCAAAATCGACATCGGGAGAAATTTTCTGCCGGGCGGGGATCTTCTCAAGAGCAAACAGAATGTCATTATGAAGTGCAAAAACAGAACCGTCCATCATGGTAATGACAGAGACCTTTGTTTTCGGTCTGATGAATACCT
>Ga0172378_10003025_pt1 | contig 15772 bp, 16 predicted proteins | sample GrowelOW332metaG_FD_119755 | JGI IMG/M metagenome (GOLD analysis project Ga0172378, IMG submission 119755) | Groundwater microbial communities from an aquifer near a municipal landfill in Southern Ontario, Canada - Pumphouse #3_1 metaG | ecosystem: Environmental > Aquatic > Deep subsurface >... | reverse complement strand
TTTTCATAATTACCTTCTACTTTTGTAATTACATTATCATATACCCATGGATGACCACTTTTAGCACTTAATTCACCTTTTTTGCTAATAGTAATCTTTGTATATTCTCTTGTTATATTCATTATTTCTCCCTTTTAAGTATTGCTTAAACAATATACTTATTCTACCACAGATACTAGCTTTCTTCAAGCTGTATAAATACTGATGTTTAAAATAAAATGCAAATAAATAATATAAAACTAATAAAATTATATATCAATTTAATATATAAATATTGACCAATTTTCTTCGGGCTATGAACGGTTTGATTTCTCATTTTTCTCTATTTTCTCTATTTTATACTTTTTTTCTCTCACAGACTGTTATTTGACTGTAATTCTACTTCTTGTAGTTAAGTTTATCCATTCATTTTTCAAGGGTATTTTTTTTACTGTACAAAGTATATCTTAATTTACTTATATTATCAAATAACTATCACATCTTTTATTAAAAGTCTAGTAAATTATCTAAAATAAAAAAAGATAACAATTGCTAAAATACTTAATATAAAAAGCTTTTCAAGTTACAATAAAACAAACCTTTGAAATGGGTGTTTATTATGGATTATGAATTAATTAAAATGGCTTTATTAGAAATTCGTTCAGGTATAAAAAAATATCGACAAGAAAAATTGCTGTTACTTCTACAATGTATTGCTGTGATTCATGCCATTGTGCTGAACTTGAAAGCAAAGGTTATGATGGTTATTTATCAGCAAAAATTTTTTAAAATGGTGATAGTATTGGAAGAAAAATATTCTTTTCTAAAACTGTTATAGATCAAATAACAACAGGAACAGAACAAATAAACTAACTTGAGTAGTAGTATTAGAAAATACCGTTACATACCTATTAAATTTTATTTCTAACTTTAAATTATTACCACTAACATTATTATTTAATCAGCAAATCCACAAACAATGTCAAAATTTAACTCAATTTCAGTAAATTTACCATTTTTTTCTACTGGAAGTACTATTTTTAAATCTTCAACTGTTGATAATCCAAAATCCTTAATTGGAACTAACAAATATAAATTAACATCTTTATTGGGTTTAGCTTCAGTCTTATAATCTTCTAATATCCATTCATATTCTTTCATAGCCTCTGGATCCTCTTCCTCTTCTATATATTTTTCCATAACTTTTTTCAATTCATCATTTCTTAATTTTGCAACTACTTTTTTTGAAGAATTAGTTGTTGTTGCATAACCATTTCCGCTCCAGTTAATTGTAATATTTTTGGGTGCTGTTGCCGTAACGACTAAAGTCAAGTCTCCCTCATATATATCGTTTATTGTAAAATTAAAATCTCCATCAGTAGTTTTCCAATTTATTACCGCCTGCAATACATTATACAATGTAGGTCCTTTACTAATTACTATTTGTACATTATCTCCCTTTCTTATTCTCGAAAAAGGTTCAGGTGACATAGATATTATATGTCCTTGTTCAACATAATCTCTTGTAGCTTCTTGAAATTCACTTATTGATGCTTCCCAATTATTTCTTATATTATCTGAATATTCATACTTTTTTTCAATCAATATTCCCAAATTACTTAAATATCTTTCAACTTCTTCAATTTCTTGTCCTACTACATTAGGAATTTCAACTGTCGAATTATAATAGTATAAAAATCCTAATACTGGAATAGCTATAATTACAATACTTAGAATTACAATTAAAACATATATTTTTTTATTTTCCAACTTTGGTTCCTCTACTATCTCTAATTTTACAAATTGATTTTCTTCCATTATACTATTCCTACCTTTCATTTTTGCCATATTTAGCAAATTAAAAATTATCCATTTCTTAAATGCCTTCTTCTTTAATGACTATTTTTTATTCTGGCACATTAAATATCTCTAATATAATTTGATCCAACTGAAATTCTATACTATCCATTTTTTGTTTTTGCTTGTCCGCCCTTAAAGGATTAGAAAAATATTCCGCTTTTTGATCAATATTTTCAGAAACAACACGCTCATATTCAAAAAATTCTTTTTGGATTTTTTCAACATACTTTGTTATTTTATTTCTTTTCTTTGACAATCTCTGCAATATATATATTTTATTACTTAAAAGCCTGTTGTTTGATAACACTTCTGCTTTTTTCTCAATTGGATTTATATATACATACTCTGTATTTTCAATTTGTTCTTTCAAATTTTCTACCATACTTATTAATTTCTCGTCAAGTATTCGTTCATCGTTTTTATTTTGAACCCACCAATATCCTATAATAAGAGCTATTAATAATGTAAGAAATTCACCTATAGTAAATGATAAGAAAACACAGCTATTAACACATAATGAATGAATCGCAAATACAATTAAAATTACAATTATCAAACCAAACAATAGTTTATTTTTCATATTGACTCTTTTCTGCCATTGCATCTTCCATATATGTGTATACTTGCTTAATTAATGCAGGTTCTTCATCTGACTTTACTATTATTCTATCTTTTAAATTTTTTATTTTATCTGTTGCAATTTGCTCATCGAATAATCTCCTTATTAGTCCACCAAATACTTCTTCAAGAAAAGATGAACCATATCCATAACCACCATCTAAATCAACTTCTATTTTTTCTTCCGTATCAATTGCATTTAAACATTTGTTAAGTAATATATTTTCTCTAAAATCCTCACCAGAAAACTTGCCTTCTTTTCTTGTTCTTCCGCCTGGTGTTTCCGTATAATCCTTTGCTATATTAATTTTCATTATTTTCCCCTTTCATACATTCTATCTTCCAATAGAACATTGTTCCATTAAGTGAATTTTTTAAATCTTGTCCATTCTTCTCACTATAAAAAGCTTTATTTGATATTATTGTTAAATCTTTTATATTTCCATTTAAGCTTGGTTCATATATTTCGGGCAACCCTTTTCCTCTATTTTTATTTTTGGTTTCGCTTCTAAATTCTCCTTTAAGTGCTGAAAAAACTAATTTATGTTCACTCATAATTCCACATATTTTTAAAATTTTTTCAGTATTCTTTTTTCTAATTGTATTTGGTATTCCTAATCCATTATCCATAAAAGTAACTCGCATTATATTCTCATGCTTTTCTAGAAAAATGTACCAAGAATGAAAAAAAGTAATATTACTATTAGTATATGCATGTTGAGTAGTATTAGACATTAACTCAGTTAACATTTTATATAAAAACTTAGTAGATACGCTTTCATTTGACTTTTCTTTTACAAAATCACATACCTTTTTCATCACCTCAGTATCTACATTCGTTCCATGTGTTATATTCATATTATCTACACATTCTATTGTATCAATACTTTGATGTTGCTCAAAAAAAATTATAAATCCTGAATTTTGTAAATATTCTTTTGCTTTTTTATCTGTCGGAGAATTAATCCTCCATAAAATCGTTTTCTTTTTAGCTCTTAATCTACTATTCTTTGCAATTGTAAGCAAGTACATTAAAGCATCTTCAGTAATTTCCATTACACATTGCATTTCAATATGTATCACATATGTCTGTATCTCTGTATGCATTATATTTATTTTTTTTACCTTTTCTAATATATTATTAAAAAATTTTATCGTGGCTTCTGGATTCTTTCTAACGCTAAGAATAGTGGGTGGACTAAAACTCTCAATTTTCTTAAATCTTTCCTTACTATGAAAAGCTTGTTTCTTTCCATGCACTCTATGTAATCTATTTCGTAATTTTTTCCTATCATTTCTCTTTTTCCATTCTTTACGTAATGGATTATTAATACGTATATCCAACACCCCTATCTGCATAAATTAATATTTATGTTATTATTATATCATATTTTGCCAATTTTTGTCTATAAATACATTTTATTAAGTAATCTTAAAACTCTTTTGTTAAACCTTATTCAATTTTTTTATTAAGTTAACATACACACAACTTTAAAAGAAATGGTTTTACTAAAAAATAACAAACGTATGTTAAATATTATATTTGAGTCTCATTTTGATGAGCTTGCTCGCATAATGCCTGCAATGCAACTTTCCGTTTTCAAAAAAATATTATCTGCAAGTTTTAGCATTTAAATTTGTTTGTTATCCTTTCGATATTTCTGGGAATTATACCTTTTTTAAATTCAGAAAATTTTTTTATCATTTGAATATCCTATTATAATTCTCTTTTTTTATAAAAATAACATAATGATAGCTAGACCCCTTCACTTTATATTCAACCACTTCTACATAAAAATAAAAATATAAGTTTTTACATTTTTATCACTTTCAATATTGTATATTTTTTATTGTGCAAATTGTAATTTATTATTTATAATATTCTAAAAATTTTTCTTCATTCTTTTCGTAATAATATCCATCTCTATATTTCATTAGTTCTTCATCTTGCATAATAGCGCAAGGCAAAATTACATTTAGTAATGGTTCTTTGTTTTTTAAATATTTCATTATTGAATATGCTTCTAAAATTATTGCTTCTTTTTCTGTCAATTCTTTATACAAAAATTCATATTCAATTTCGAAGTTATCTTGCAATAACTTATATGGCTTTCCTTTATATTTTTTGGGATTCTTTTTTAAAACATTTATGTCCCATAATATATGTTTATACCTATCCTTTTTACCTTTACCTACATAAAAATATTTTTTAGGATTGCTTTTAATATACCACGCATAAACATAAAAATCATTAATTGTATCATTACAAGAATCCACTTCAAAACCAAACATATCTAAATCATATTCATGTTTTAAATATATATCTTCAATAAAACTTTGCATATTTTATCTCCTATAAGTCATTATCTATTTTTTTAATTATCACAAATTGGCTTGTCATAACAGTTTCATTAATCTCTCCACAATAGGGACACTCAATATCTTCATCAAATTTTCCACCAGGATATACTGTTCCTTGAAGATCATAATAGAATTCTTTCTGACACTTTTTACATTTAATTTTGTCCATTACTTACTCCTTTTGAAAAGTCATATTCTTCATCATTCCAAACCTGCCTCAAATCAACTTTTTCTAATTTACTCAACTTTACTTTTCGTAATACCTCACTTATATATTTTCGCTCATCAATTCAGCTTGTTTTATTACAGTTTGTACAGCTTCATCAGCCTTTGTTGGTGGATAATGATACTTTCTAAGTAATCGCTTAACTTCCTTTCTCATAAATGCTTTTGCAGATTCTTTCTTATCCCAATCAACAGTCCTATTTTTTCTTACTGTTTCTGTTAATTCATGTGCTAACTGTATTAATATTTCATCTTCCATATCTTTTAATACAGAAGGATCCTTAACTAATGCATCATAAAAAGCATATTCATCTTCAGATAATCCTTTTTCCTGTCCCTCATTTCTTGCTTCGATTATTTCTTGAGATAAATTAAGTAATTCTTCAATTACTTCTGCACTAGTAATTAATCTATTATTATACTTTTTCATTATATTCTCTATTTTCTGAGAAAACAATTCTGATTTTACTAAATTTGTCCTTTGAAATATCTTAATATTTCCTTCTAATAATTTTTTTAATAATTCAGTAGCAATATTTTTATTTTTCATATTCTTTATGCCACTAATATATTCATCAGAAAGTATTGAAATCTCAGGGTTATTTCTTTCTGATGCTTTAAATAAATCTACTATTCCATCTTCTTGTATAGCTTGTTCCAGGATATTTAATATTCTTTGATTAACTTCTGTTGTTGTTAATTTACCTGTACCTGTAATCTTATAAACACCAACTTTAACTGATTTAAAATATTCAACCTCTAACTTAGTTCTTTCATCTAACAAGCTACGTGATAATGTTTCTGCCTGTAATAAGGCTGTTGCTTCTTTTACAAATTCTTTTTTATCATCTTCAGTTTTAGATAGTACATAATTTATTCCATCAGATAAAATATTTAATCTTTCTTTATTAGAACCATCAAAAAACTTAGAATAATCAAATCCATAAAACATATCTCTCATTATTTCTAGTTTTTCTCTTAGTATTACATATGCTGATGTTATATCAGGTATCTTATCTCTATCCCTATTAGTATATTCATTTAATGCTATTCTTAAATCAGCACCTATGCCAATATAATCTACAATTAATCCTGCTTCTTTATCTTTATATACTCTATTTACTCTTGCAATAGCTTGCATTAAGTTATGTCCCTTCATAGGTTTATCAATATACATAGTTACTAAATCAGGAACATCAAATCCTGTAAGCCACATGTCTACTACAATCACTATTTTAAACTCACTATTTTCATTTTTAAAATCAATTGCTAAATTATCTCTATATTGTTTATTTCCAACTAGATCATGCCAACCTTCTGGATCATTATTATTATCTGTTAAAACTAATTTAACTTTTTCTTTCCAATCTTTTCTTAACATTAATATATATCTATATAAATCAATTGCTATTTTTCTACTCATACATACAATCATTGCTTTACCATTTAATATATCTTGTCTTTGTCCATAATGACTAACAATATCTTCTGCAAGCATTTCTAATCTTTGATTTGATCCTATTATTGTCTCCAACTTTGCTAATTCTTCCTTAGATTGTTCTACAGTTTCTTCTGTTGCTTCTTTATTTGTCAAAATATAGTTATATTCGGCATCTAATTCCTTCAATATATTTTCATTTAATTTTAATTTTGCAACTCTATTTTCATAATAAATAGGAACAGTTGCATTATCTAATACAGCTTGTGTCATATCGTATATATCTATGTAATCACCAAATAATAATCTTGTGCTTTTATCTGCTATTTCAATTGGAGTACCAGTAAATCCTATAAATGTAGCATTTGGAAGTGCATCTCTCATCTTCTTCGCATATCCAATTTTAAAATCACCTGTCTTTTTATCAAACTTTTTATCTAATCCGTATTGACTCCTATGTGCTTCATCTGCAATAAATATAATATTCTCTCTATCGGATAAAACATCATCTGATTCTTCGAACTTTTGAATAGTTGTAAAAACTATTCCTCCTGCATTAACTTTTAAAAGTTCTTTTAACTCATCTCTACTTTCTGCTTGTTTACAAGATTGTGGTAAAATTTCTCTATTGCAGTTTACAAATGTAGTAAATAACTGATTATCTAAATCATTTCTATCTGTTAGTAAAACTATTGTAGGATTACTTAACTTAATATTTTTAAGTAACAATCCCGCATAGAATACCATAACAAAACTTTTACCACTACCTTGAGTATGCCAAACAACACCAGCTTTTCTACTATGACTTTCTAATGCATTTTCAGTAGATAAAACTGATTTTTTAACTGCAAAGTATTGATGATATCCTGCTAATATCTTTATATCTTTTCCATCTTTATTTTGAAATAATATAAAATTTGTAATTAAATCTATAAATCTATCTCTTCTAAAAACTCCATTTAATAAATAATCAATTTGATTAATATTTTCTTCTGCTCTTTCACCATCTTTTGATTTCCATGTCATATATCTTTTAAAATCTGCTGTAATTGTCCCAATTCTTGCATTTATACCATCAGAAATAACATTAAAAGAATTATAGTAAAACAAACTTCTAATATCTTGTTGATAATTTTTTATTTGATTAAAAGCATTCTCAATACTAGTATCTTCTCTAGTAGCACTTTTTAACTCAAAAACAACCAAAGGAATTCCATTTATAAAAACAACAACATCAGGTCTTTTTTCTTTATATTCAACAACAGTATATTGATTAATAGCATTAAAAATATTTCTATCTATATTTTCTCTATCAATTAATTTAGCAGTATATGTTCGATCTCCTTCAATTGGAACCTCAACACCTGCATATAACATATGATAGAATTCATAATTTACTAAAACTAATCCTATATTATTAAAGTTTATTATTTTTCTATAGACCTCTTCTGCAATATCCATTGTAATATCTGGATTAATTTTAAACAAAGCATCATAAAAGGTATCTTTTAATATAACTTCATTATATTCTCTTTCAATATCTGGTCCATATAAATTTTCATATCCTAATCCTTGTAATCCTTCAATTATTGCCTGTTCTACTTGTTCTTCTCTAAACATAGCTTACTCCTTATTTATTTTTTTACTAATTCTAATCTCTCATTTTTTATTTTATTTACTTCTACACTTCTTATAGCATGTATCATCATTAAAAAACATTTGTCATACCATTCTATTAATTGGCCATTAGTAAAAGATTTATATGGTTCTTCATTAATTGGATGATTTACTCCCATTTTATTTACTATAGTTCCTATTGAATCTAGTAATGTATTATCAACAATCTTTTTAAAGATTAATTTGTCTTTCTCAATATATAGATCAATATCCTTTAATATGCTTTTTTTAGTCTCAATATTGTTTGTATTACCAAAATCATTATATTCTAATAATAATATCGAAATATCTTTTGGAACCATTGTTAATACTGAATCAACATCTGCATCTCTTTTAGTTATTATAGTTTTATCCCTAATTTTCTCTTCATTATAATTCAGCTTTTCTAATATAAAGGGTATATTAAGAATTGTGGCTAACAACAATTTATCTGTTTTTCCAAAATTCATTTTTGCAATTGAAATATTTATAATGTTTAGAAGAAACTCCATATATCTTAAAAAAAGTTCTTCTGATATTGGTATTACAAAAGATAAAATATGTTTACCAATTCCGATATTTTCCAAATATTCCAGGATTGAAAGTGACGTCCCCCTATATTCCCAAAATTTAAAATATTCCCTATCTATGTAGTCTATAAATGTTATATGGCTATAAGAATCAATCAATAGAGATGAGGAATGAAAAACTTGAACAAATTTTTCAAATTCTTTTTGTATATTTAAACGATTTTCAATTTCAAAAATATTCTTTCTCATTTTTTCCTCCAATTTTTTTATATATAAAAAATTCCTTTTATATATTTTCCATTACTATTAAACATTAAAAATATTATATAATAAATCATAATTTTTCTAACTGAATTTCTATTCTTCTGACACCATAAAGCCAATCTTTCTTCTTGGATTTTCTTTTTTTATTGGCACTGATGTCAATAAAAAATTCAATTGATTTATATGTTGTATTAAAGTTGATTCTTGACCATTTACTTTACCTTTAAATACAAGTACAACAGATTTTTCATATGTTATTTCAGTAACTTCCATTAAAATAGTTTGTCCAAAATTTGTAAGCATTACACCCACAGCATGTTCAGTATCTAAGGTCAATTCAAATTCTTGTATATATTTTTTTGTTATTTCAAATTGCGTATTTGAAAACATATAGTGTATCGGTAAATCATAATTTAAATTTTTCACAATTTTGCTATAATCACCTGTTTGCGATTTCAAATTTAGTAAATTCATTCTGATTCCTTCTATCATTATATTTTTTCAATATTTATGTCATCGTTCATTAGTTCGGGTAATAATATATCTCTTAATTGTTCTAGCTTTTTATTTTCTTCGCAATTACTTATAATTCTATTATATATTGGATTTACCATTTTATAGAACTTACTCAAATCACTTTCATAAATATCATTAATTAAAATTTTTTCAATATCCAATGTACTTATATTAGGTTGAGCACTGCCATATCCCTTTGAATTAAGTAATATTTGAAAATTATTTGATAACATTAATATTTTCAAATATAAATTTTTTTTCTCATTATTTCCTTTTATCACACCAACACGCTGATTTAAATAATAATTACCTTTTCCATATAAGAATCCTGTCTTGCCAAGTTCGGCACCTGTCATCGCAATTACTACATCACCTCTTTGTAATTTAAACTTTATATCAAGATCTTTAACTACATTATCATCTATGAACTGTGAATTACTTATATCTATATCTATGTCACTCCTTATGTTTTTTATTTTTATTATTTTATTACTTGTAAACTCATCTTTTAGGTCTTTACTCTTAAAAGCATATCCACCCTGTACTTTGCCAAAATGACTAATATTAACCATTTTATTTCTTGCTAAACTTTTTAAATAATTTATTGAATATTTGTACAAATTAGCATTTATTTGATTGTTAAGTTCTATTTTTTTATCAAAAGTTGATAATATTTTAACTATTCTATTTTGTATAATAATATCAGGCAAGCTTATTTTTATATTAGAAAAGTCATTCTTATTTAATATTGGCATTGTAGAACCACCTGCTATACTTTTTAAGTATTTTTTTTGTGTCCTAAAATAATAATATAAATATTCTATATTACATATAGTATCATCCACATTAGTTATTGAATTTATCTGTTGGTTTGTAACAGCATTACCTTCTATTAAATAAACCTTACCCATATCTGAACCAATACAACTTATACATAAACTTTTATTTTTTAATATATAATTGCTATAACTTTCTTCTATTTTTGATAATAAATATCTTTCTGTTCTTCTAATATATTTCTCATCATTTTTCATATCTCTTGGAGTTACAAACATGTATTTATCTTTTTCAACTATAAAAATATCATTTTCATTTATTGAAGGAGTTTTTCCAGTAATAATATTTCCTAATTTAATTAATTTACAATTCATTTTATTCTCACCTCTACCATGAAAAAATTATCTCTTGATTTTCTGGGTTATAACAACTTATAAAACCCATTGTCTCGTCTAATACAATAGTAACTTTTTTAGTTTTTCCTTTGTCTACAATTAAAGAAGTTATATGAATATATGTAACATCTTCTTCTATTTTCTTTTTAATACTTTTGAAAGCAACTTTAAGACTACAATTCAATGCTTTTTCTATTTTTTCTTTAAAATATGTGTCATCTGCAAATTTAATATATTCAGAGAAATCATCCAATTTTAATTCTTTGCATAAATAATCGACCAATGCTATGCCTTGATCAAAATTAATTACTTTCACTTTATTATCATTAATTTCACTTCTCCAATTAACACTTTCTAAATATTTATCTTTAGTTAATATATACTTTATAGAATTCCTGTTTTTGCTATATTTTTTAATAATTTCCAAAAAAATTGCATCCTTAAATCCTGCATCTGTAAAATCCTTATCATTAGTTTTTCCTTTAAAAAATGGTAAATCTATATTTAATGACCTTTTTACTAAATTATTTAGTATTTGCTTACTAGAATATTCCAAAATTTGAAAATTACTTTTCTGATTATTTATAAAGTTATTATATTTTTCTATTAAATAATGAATATATTCTTCTTTATTATTATATAATCTTTTCTTTATCTTGACTTCATATCCTAGTTTATGTACTTGTTCATTCACTTTTTCTAATTCTTTACACAGATTTTCTCCAAACAGTTGTTTAAATATTTCATCATATTCTCTAATATATTGATAAAATAATTCTTCAATAACAATTTTAGGAATTATAATCTTTATATGATCATATCTATTATCTTTAATAAAACTAACTAATCTATAGTATGTTTCATTAAATTTAAATTCTTCTAAGCATCTATCTGTTGAACACATTAGTATATTCGTATCAATAAAAATTTCCACTTTTGAAGGTTTAGATTTCATATCCTAGTACCTCCAATACTTTTTTTATTTTTTTATCTAATTCATTAGATTGCTTCATTTGCATTGATAATTCTGATGTTAATCTTTTCATCTTTTCTTCATATGGTTCACCATCATCTTCTTGTTCTTCTGTTCCTACATATCTTCCTGGCGTTAATACATTTTTATTTTCTTTTATTTCTTCTTTAGTTGCTGATTTGCAAAAACCTAAAATATCTTTATAATTTTCATTTTTTCTCCAATTATAATATGTATTAGCTATTTTTTGTATATCTTCTTCTGATAATTCTCTTACTTTTCTATCTATCATAATTCCTAAATTTCTTGCATCTATAAATAATACTTTTTCTTTTGTATCTTTATTTTTTGTTTTTCTCAATATCCATAAACAACATGGTATTCCAGTTGCATAAAACAATTGACTTGGCATTGCTACAATACAATCTACCACATCTTTCTCTAACATTTCTGTCCTAATTATTCCTTCGTTCGATGTATCACTTGATAACGAGCCATTTGCAAGTACTGTTCCTGCTACGCCTTTCTCTGGTCATAAATGAAATAACATATGTTGAAGCCATGCATAATTCGCATTTCCTGTTGGTGGAACTCCATATAACCATCTAATGTCCTCTCTTAATTTTTCTCCACCCCAATCTGATATATTAAATGGTGGGTTTGCTAGTATATAATCCGCTTTTAAGTTTTTATGTAAATCATTATGAAAAGTATCTGCATTATGACTTCCTAAATTATTATCTATTGCTCTTATTGCTAAATTCATTTTTGCTAATTTCCATGTTGTTGGATTTAATTCTTGTCCGTAAACAGAAACATCTCTTAAGTTTCCCTGATGTTCATTTATAGATTTTGCTGATTGAACAAACATTCCACCAGAACCGCAACAAGGATCATATACTTTCCCTTTAAATGGTTCTATCATCTCAACCAATGTTCTAACGATACAAGCTGGAGTATAAAACTCTCCTCCACCTTTTCCTTCAGCAGAAGCAAATTTACTTATAAAGTACTCATATACTCTTCCTAGCATATCCATTTCTTTTGCTCTATCTGTTCCAATTTCTAAATTTGTAAATAATGTTACCAATTCGCCTAGTCTTGTCTTATCTAATTCTGGTCTTGAATAGTTTTTATTTAAAACACCTTTCAATGATGGATTTTCTTTTTCTATACTTTCCATTGCATTATCTATAACTTTTCCTATTTCAGGTGTATTGGAATATCTTATAATTTCACTCCATCTTGCTATTTTAGGAACCCAAAATATATTTTCTGCTGTATATTCGTCTTTATCTTCTTCATTCCCATATTCATCTTTAACTAATTCTTTATATTTTGATTCAAATGCATCTGATACATATTTTAAAAATATTAAGCCTAATACTACATGCTTATATTCTCCGGAATCCATACTTCCTCTTAATTTATCTGCAGCTAACCATAATTTATCTTCATATCCTAGCATTGTATCATTATTAACTTTAGCCATTTCATTCCTCCTATTATTTTTATTCATATATATTTTATCATAATAAATCTATTAAAACAATTATTTTATCAATGCTTTGGTGGTATTTTCTTATTTCTTCTCATTAACTTCATAATGGCTGGTATTTCATATTTGTATAAACAAAAACAAACTGCAAAAAAGCCGAGTTACTCCTTACTAATTTAAGAGTCCTCGACTTATTTTCTTTATATAATTCTTCTACTAAACATATTTTCGAAAAATTGATTTATTTAATTTTTGTCTTTCTTACTCTTAATGCATATATAATATCAAAGAAACAACTTAAAATCCATATTTTATTGATATTTCTGTAATATTTTTTATTAATCTTCCTTTTTTACTTAATTATAACATTATTCTTAATAGATATTTAAAGAATAATAGTAAAATTATCCACTCTTTTATCCACAGTTATCCATATTGGTATAATTTTATATATTATATACTTTAGAAAAGTAATCTTTTATTAAATTTACTTTAATTTCAGAATTAATCTTTGTTTTTTCCCAAGGGTCCTCTTCATGAGTAAAATCTATTAATTCTGTTGCTTCTATTCCTCCATATGTTGTAATTACCATTTCTACGACTTTTCTTAATCCTTCAGAAATATCTTCAAAATTTTCATCTTCTAATGTAATTTCATTAGCATGTTTTTCTTTATACTCTTGATATACTTTTTCGACAACAGGACCATAACTCCATGCCATTATTTTTTCATTAAAAGCTCTTCTATTAAAAAGAAGTAAAGAATATGATTGAACATAATATAAAAGTTTTTGTAATTTTAAATTTGTTATATATTCAGGAATAACTTCATATTCTTGTACTAAATTATCAACTCTTTTATTATATATATCTATAATATTTTTAGCTACAACTTCTACATCAACCATACTGAATTTCAATTTACTAAAATTAGTTTTATCCAATTCAATTAATGCATGCTTCTTCAATATTTTTAATTCTTCTATTTTTAATAATATTTTTTCATATAACTCTTTAGTTAAATTCTTTTTATTTTGCATTATTAAAAACATCATATTAGAAGGATCATTAGATAATTTCATAATTGCATCAATAGCTTCAGTTTGTATTGAACCATTCTCAAATCTATGAACAGTTATTTCACCAACGCCAATTGCTTCTGCATATTCTTTTTGATTTAAATCATATTTATTTCTAATACTTTGTATTTCAGATATTGTTAATAAATTATTTTGTTTTTTATATATATCGTACAATCTTTTATCATTTTCAATTTCTATATCTCTATCGAAGATTTCATTTCCTTCTATATCTGTTTTATAATATTCATCAAATATAATTTTTTGACCTTTAACTTCAACATCTATTTTTCTAATTTTTAAATTTTCCATATTAATACCCCCTAATCATCATCTTCATGGCAAGAAAGAATTTTAATTCTATCATAAGCAACAGTATTATCCTTTTTAACTTTTATATAAAAAATAACACCACATATAATTTCTTTCTTAAACATAAAAACTTCATCTCCTGGCACATCACGATCAACTTCAGGCCCTTTTAAAAAATCTTTAATACCAATATTCTTTAAAAAATCTTCAATATCCAATATAGTCAAACCATATTTTCTTTTTGAATTTCTATTTTTTATTGTTGGTATCATATCGTATGTGTGATTAGAAACTGATTCATATAGTAATTTTATTATTTCATGTATTTTCAATTTATCACCAAGGATAGTATATCATAAGATTTTTAAATTATCAATTGATAATTTAAAAATATTTGCTTTTATATCATTTTTAGTATTAAATGCTTATATACGTATGTCTACAAGCTATTTTAATTTTTTTAATATTAGCATTTTTTATTGTTTTTTATCTATAAATATTTATATTATTTTTTTATTATATATTTTATATAAATAAGAAGTAATAACTATACAATAGTTATTACTTCTTTGTCCTTTTTCTTGTATTTATTGTTTGTTTTTTCTTTTTCTTTCCTTATTATCCTTACTTCCTATGTATTATTATTGTTAATACAACTAGTATTATACCTAATAAACTTATTCCAGCAATTAAATATATCATAGTAGTATTATTCTCTGAATCAGTTACAATATTACCTTCATCATCTATACCCGTAGTAGCATTATTATCTGCTGGATTATTTGTAATATCAGCTTTTGTATTTAATTTTTCTGTGCTTAAAAAGAAATCTGAGAATCCTGTTGTTTTAAATGTTACTGCAAAAACTTTATTATCTTCTACTACCTTTTCAACTTCTCCTAAACTTTCAATTGTGTTATCATTTAAAATATGGTATGCATATACTACTTCATCTGAATTATACATATTACTATCTATATATACAGTTACACTAACAGGAAAATCTATGTTCATATGACCTTCAAAATTTATTGTACATATTTTTGCATTTTTATTCTTATCAATTTTATTCTCTTTTAAAGCTTTATCAACAACATTTTGAACATCATCAGATACAATATCTATTTTTGCAGTTGCAACAATAGCTTTTACATCATTTGTTATGCTGTTTAATTGTTCTTGTGTATAAGCATTATACTTTTCCATATACTTTTCACCTATTTTTTCAGCATTAATAGATACAAAAGCAGCTATTGGAATATTTACGCCATTATTATCATGTTCTTTTGAT